>Ga0180432_10000090_pt1 | contig 136904 bp, 89 predicted proteins | sample SS_ome_10_FD_132414 | JGI IMG/M metagenome (GOLD analysis project Ga0180432, IMG submission 132414) | Hypersaline lake sediment archaeal communities from the Salton Sea, California, USA - SS_1_MS_2 metaG | ecosystem: Environmental > Aquatic > Non-marine Saline and Alkaline > Hypersaline >... | reverse complement strand
GCCGACTACAACGCCGACGGCTTTGTTGACGTCATCATCGGCGGGACATTGTTCCGCAACGAGGGCGACAAGACGTTTACAGATGTCACCGCCACGGCGGGATTGCCTGGCGGCGGGGGGGGGGGGGTCTGGGGCGACTACGACAACGACGGCCTTCCCGACCTGTTTTGTTACTCCGGCAAAGGCTCCCTCTATCACAATAACACCGACGGCACGTTCTCTGAAATCGATTTCCCCGAATTGCCCACGATCATATCTCGCGGGGCGGTGTTCGTTGACCTCGACGGTGACGGCCTAGTTGACCTCTACGTCGGTGGCTACGAGCAGTGGAGCAAGGAAGAGTTTTACCAGGACGCCGTCTACCGCAATGCAGGCGGCGGGACATTTACCGAGCACTGGGTCCAGCCCGATGGCGAGAAATGGGCCACGCGCGGCATCACCACCGCCGATTTTGATGAGGACGGCGATACCGATATCTATTGCTCCAATTACCGCCTCCAGCCGAACACTCTCTGGCGCAATGATGGTGGCATGACCCTGACCGATGTCGCCGCCGACTACGGCGTCGCCGGTACCCCCCAGGATATCGTGAGCTACTTCCAGGGGCGCCAGTATCCATCCCACGGTCACACAATCGGGTCGGCGTTCGCCGATCTTGACAATGACGGCCATCTAGACCTTTTTGTCGGCAATTTCAGTCATCCGCCTGCTTACCAGGATCGCCCGTACTTTCTGCGCAACCAGGGCGCGCCGAGCTTCCATTTCGGCGACATGAGCGCGAGGGCGGGACTGCGCTGGCAGGAGTCGTATGCAAGCCCCGCATTCGCCGACTACGACAATGATGGGAACCTGGACCTGTACTTTACCACCGTCTACCAGGGCGACCACAGTCTGCTGTACCGCAATGCCGGTGACTGGCAGTTCACCGACGTGACGGCGGCCGCCGGCATCGAGGCGGACCGCACGTACCAGGCCGCCTGGGCCGACTATGATAATGACGGTGACCTCGACCTGCTCACCGCCGGCAAGCTCTATGAGAACCGCCACGCCTCGGGCCATTGGCTGCGAGTGAAGCTTGTCGCCGACGGGCCCACGACCGGCGCGCAGGCACGCATCGAAATCGGCTCATCCACTCTGACGCGGCAGATTGAAGGCGCGACGGGCGAGGGCAATCAGAACGAGCCGACGCTGCATTTCGGGCTGGGAGAACACGCAGCGGAAGTGAGCGTCGCGGTTGTGTGGCCGGGCGGGCAGAAGCAGAGCGTGAGGACGCCGGCCGACAGGCTTGTCAGTATTGAGCAGCCTCCACAGGTGGCGGGCTCGGAGCGGGACTACCTGCTTCACCGCCGGCCGAGGCAGTACTGGGAACCATGGAGAAGAAGGACGGTGTATCAATGAGGAATGGGCGAGTCGGGGTAACGCTGTGCATCGCACTCACGGCGGCTGCGCTGTGGCTGACGAGGGCTGAGGCTGCGACGCTGCCACCGGTCATCCGCGGCGGACGGGCGATCATGCTGCTTCCCGACCGTGGCGAACTGACCGTCAAGATATACAAGCAGGACCTCAACATCTACGCCGGGGCCGATGTGCTGACCGCGACGCTCGTGGGCCCGCAGCGACAGCCGCTGGGCGAACTCAGCATCCCCGATGACGGCAACGCGGAGAAGGGAGGCGGCAGTGGCGAGTTGCAGTCGGCCGAGATGACGGTCAATTGCGATGCGCCTGGTGTGTACCGTCTCAGCATCTCCACGAGCTCTGACGCGGTCTTCGGCATGGAAACCAACTGCGACTCCTATGTCCTCGAGGGAGACATGATGCTCAATGATGGCTCGATCTTCGGGCGCGTGTTCTTCGAACCCCCCGCCGAGGCGTTCACCATTACGGCCCAGGCCCTGCATAGTCCCGGCAGGCAGCAGATGCCCTTGGCCGACGCCGCCGGGCAGACGCTCAATACCTTCGACCTCTCCAAGACCGGGGAGGACCAGGAGTTCACCGTTCCCGCCGATATAGGCAATCGTGACGGCGTCTGGCACTTCGAGATAGCGAAATGTGACGTCCGCATCACAGTCCCGGGAGTGAAGGTGTGGAGCATGGAACAGGGAGCCTACTTCGACGCATCGCTGGTGAAGGGTGTGCTGATGCCGCATACCGCAGTCCGCTACATACGGCCTGGTGAGAGCGCGACTATTGATATCGAGCTGAACAGGCCCAAGGGCTACGAGGGTAACTTCACCTTCGAGTTGCAGCCGGAGACGCCGCCCGAGGGCATCTCCTACTCGCTTGCCGATCCTGTAATCCGGCCACACCCGATCACTCCCTGGGGCGAGGTCGTGCCGGTGACGGTGTCGGTGGCCCCAGACGCCCAGATCGGCGATATGTTCAACGCCTACCTAATCGCGCGCCCATTGGGGGATCCCAAACTTGTCGCGAGCGCGGGTATCCAGATACGTGCCGGCGAATCGCTGGTGTCCGAGCCACTCAATCTGCCGATTGTGATCAAGCCGTATCAGCATGAGAACTACCAGTTCGGCTACGCGCCCGACTATATCGCCAATGAGGTCTATTTCGATCACAACAATCGTCCGTTCATCCGCGACCGCAGCGCCAACAAATACTACACCGGGGCGCTGACAACACTCGAGGATGGGGAGTGGGTCAGACGCAGCTTCTGGGATGCCCTTGGCGAATTCTACGAGGACTTCCGGGGTATCTATATGGGCTCGGGTTTCATGGCGGCGAAGTGGGCCTTTGATGGTGACGGCGGCGCCTACAGCATCGTCAGGGTGATGCGGACCGACAATCCGACAGTCGTCACGCTGATGTACACGCCGGATCGCGGCAATACGTGGCAGTTCTACCCGCTGGAAGGCAACGGTTTCGACATCGAGCAGTTCACCGGCCACAATGCGACCGACGACCCGCCCGTTGTGCTGAACTACGTATTCAGGGAGGCGCACGAGGCCCGCTTCTGCTCATACAACCGCCTGCAGATGCTGCTTTCACAGAAAGCTGATGGCAGGCTAGACCTCGGCGAGCCGATTGTCATCAGCGAGGATTGCCTCGGCTCCTGTCAGCACTCCGGCGCCCCCGCCTCGACGGCAACACGCGACGGCAAGACACATATCGTGTGGGGTGAGGTGACCGACGCAGAGGCCCCCGGCGTACCCTCCTACATTGCCACCTACAATCATGCCACGGCCCAACTCAGCGAGAAGGTGCTGCTCGGCTACGGGCCGCCGGTCAACGATGTCCACAACGTGCCCGCCGTCTGCCTCGACTCCGAGGGCTACATCCATGTTGTCACCGGCGCGCATGGGGCCAACTTCAAGTATCGCAAGTCACTGCTCCCGAATGACATCTCCGGCGGCTTCACCGATATTGTCAACACGCTTGATGCAGGCTATATTGATGACAAAACGGATGCCGACGGCACCGGCCGCCAGACGTATATATCTCTCGTCTGCGACGATGAGGATAGTCTCCACATCGCCTTCCGCCAGTGGCGGCGCAACGCCGACGAGCACTGGCCGGACCAGATCTACGCGGCGCTGTCGACGCAGAAGAAGCCCAAGGACGGTCCATGGGGACCGGCCCAGCCGATGGTCATCCCACCGGTTCCGGGCTATTCCATCTACTATCACAAGCTGACGGTTGACCGTATCGGCAATCTCTATCTGTCATACAGCTACTGGACGAGCACCAAGAGCTACCAGGATGACTTCCCTGAGTATTTCCATAACCGGGCTGTGCTGGTATCGAAGGATCATGCACAGACCTGGAAGCTCGCGGAGACGAGCGACTTCCTGGAGGTGATGGAGTAGGGCAAGATAAAGATAGCAGCGGCCAGCGTGCCGGGGCCCCGAGTGGGTGGTGGCCGGCAACATGTGGCCGCTGATGAACGACGTGTGGAGACTGACGCTGCCTGAAGCAGAAAACCCGGCGGACTGAGCGAGGTTGTGCCGTTGCTGGGGTCAATGTTGCCTGAATCCGAACGGCGTTGCGGAGAAGCCTCGGCGGCCCCCCCTGCGGGACCGGCGGACATAAGATAATGCCTGGGCCGCCGTTCCCCTCGTGCACGCCAGCACTCCCCAGCTTGTGCTTCCGCCGGCACTAGCTGTCTGCGCGTTCTTCGCCAAGACACCGTCTCACCGCTGCGACGATGTCCGCGACCTGGGGAACCGCGGCCTCTTCCAGTGGCGGGCTGAACGGAATCGGCGCGTGAACGGCACCAACACGCGCCACCGGCGCCAGCAGTTCGCCAAACAGCTCGCTATGGATCAGCGCGGCGATCTCAGCGGTGATGCCGAAGTCGAGCACGCCTTCGTCCACTACTACCGCCCGCCGGGTCCGCGCTACCGAGGCCACTATCCCCTCACGGTCGAGCGGGTTGAGGCTGCGGAGATCAACGACTTCGGCTGCGATGCCCGCTGCCGCTAGCTGCTCGGCGGCCTGCAGCGCCAGCAGCGTCATCCGGGAGCAGGCGACGATACTGACATCGTTGCCTCTGCGCTTGACCTCCGCCTTCCCCAGGGGCACGCGGTGACGCCCCTCCGGGACCTCGCCCTGGTCGCGGTAATGGGACTTGTGCTCCAACACCAGGACCGGGTCATCGCACTCGATGGCCGAGGCAAGCAAGCCGAGGGCGTCAGCCGGCGTCGCCGGCATCACCACGCGCAACCCGGGGATGTGGGCGAACCAAGCCTGAGGGGATTGGGAGTGCTGCGCCGCGGCCGAGTTGCGCGCACCGATCGGCGCCCGCAGGGTTATCGGCAGCTTCGCCTGGCCCCCGGTCATGTATCGCAGCTTGGCGGCCTGGTTGCACACCTGGTCCATCGCTACCATCAGGAAGTCCGAGAACATCAGCTCGACGACCGGCCGCCAGCCACACAGCGCCAGGCCGGTTCCGCACCCCACATAGCAGGCTTCTGACAGCGGCGTTTCGAAGACGCGCTCGGGGCCAAACTCCTCCAGCAACCCCTGCGTCACCGTGAAGATGCCGCCGAGCGCCCCGATATCCTCGCCGAGAATGACGACCTGCGGGTCCTTTCGCATGGCCTCCGCCAGGGCCCGGTTCAGCGCCGCCGCGTAGGTCATCTGCCCCATTTAGTCCGCACTTCCCTCATAGTACACGTAGTCTGTCACGGTCTCGGGAGGGGGCTGCGGACTGCTTTCGGCGAAGCGCTGCGCTGCATCAATCAGCCGGTCGGCCTCCGCTTTGGCGGCCGCCAGTTGCTCCTCGGTGGCCTCACCTGTGGCGATCAGATGCTTGCCCAGCCTGGCAACGGGACAGGCTGCTTCAGCACTCTGGCAGTCCTCCGCCGTCCGATAGGCTCTGGTCGGCTGTGCCGAATGGTGCCCGCCCCAGCGGATTGTTTGGCAGTTCAGTAACCCGGGCTTGCCCTTCCGCACCTCCGTCACGATCTCGCCGGCTGTCGCGACGACCGCCACTGCATCGTTACCGTCCGCCTGGCACGAGCTGATCCCGTGGGCCTCCGCCAGCGCGACCGGCCCGCCGCCTGCTTGGCGTCTGCCCACCGGCACCGAGATGGACCACTGGTTGTTCTCGCACACGAACAGCAGCGGCAGGCTCCACAGACTCGCCAGGTTAAGGCTCTCGTGGAAAACGCCCTCTTCGACCGCCCCGTCGCCGAAGAACGCCACGGCGATATTCCCCCCGCCGGCCAGCTTGCATGCCAGCGCCGCCCCGGTTGAGATCGGTAAGCTCCCGCCCACGATCCCGTTGGCCCCCAGCATCCCGCAACCGAAATCGGCCACATGCATCGAGCCGCCGCGGCCGCGGCAGTAGCCGTCCTCACGTCCCATGATCTCGGCCAGCATGCGCCCCGGCTCAGCGCCTTTGGCCAGACAGTGCCCGTGGCCTCGGTGCGTACTGACCACGTAATCAGCCTCTGTAAGCCAGTGACATACCCCGGCCGCGATTGCCTCCTGGCCCCAATACAGATGCGTGAAGCCGGGGACTTGCCCGGCCCGGTGCAGCGCTGCGACGCGCTTTTCGAAGCACCGTATCAACAACATTTTTCGGTAGATTTGCAGGTATTCCATCGCCACTCAGCCTATATTAGTGGAGTAACGAAGCTGCTGTCAACAAGCCGCGATCCGGGCGACCGAGGGCCCCAAGGGCTGTCAAGAGCGCCCGCCGGCCCACCACAGGAGAAGGCCTCATGCTAGCGGACAAGGTCGTTATCGTGACCGGTGGTGCCAAAGGCATCGGTCTCGGCTGCGCCCGTGTCATGGCCGGCAAGGGTGCATCTATCGTCATCGCCGACGTTGACCGGGCAGCCGGCTCTGAGGCTCAATCCGACCTCCGCAAAGCCGGCCATCAGGCCATCTATGTTCCCACCGACGTGACCCGCGCTGAGGAAGTCGAGAACCTGGTGCAGGAGGCTGTCGCGAGCTTCGGCCACCTGGATTGCCTTCTCAACAACGCCGGCACCCACATCTCCAAGACCATCTTCGACCAGACCGAAGAGGAATGGGACCGCCTGCTCGACATCAATCTGAAGGGCTACTTCCTCTGTGCCAAAATCGCTCTTCCCCATCTGGTGGAGAGACAAGGCAGTATTGTCAACATGTCCTCGATGGTCGGCCTGGTCGGGCAGAGCCGTGCCACCGCCTATGCCGCCAGCAAGGGCGGCATCGTCGCCATGACCAAGGCGATGGCCCTGGACCTGGCTCCCGCAGGCGTCCGCGTCAACTGTATCTGTCCCGGCTGGGTCCAGACGCCGCTGGTCGAGGACTGGTTCAATCAGCAACCTGACCCTGAGCAGGCGCGCCAGTACATCTACTCCGTACACCCGATGGGGCGGATCGCCACTGTCGAGGAGATCGGCGAGGCTGTCACCTTCCTCGCCAGCGATGCCGCCGCCTTCATCACCGGTGTCGCGCTGCCGGTGGACGGCGGCGTTACGCTGGGCTATTGATCAGGAGGCTTTCCATGAACTCCAGCAGGGGAACCTTGCGTGTTGCTCTGGTCGGCGGCCCGATGTATGACCGTCTCTATCAGCGCCTTCCCGAGTTTGAGAAGCAGACCGGCTGGCACGTCGAGATAGGGTTCAAGGATACCCATCCGGCGCTTAACGATCATATCGCAGAGGTCTATGCTGCCGGCAAGGCCCGCTACGACCTCATCTCCACCCACACCAAGTACGCACCCAGCCAGGCTCAGTGGCTGCACCCCCTTGATGACTGGATAGCTGAAGAGCAGATCGCAGCCTTCACCCCCTCCATCGTCGAGCTGGCCACCATTGACGGCAAGCTCTACGGCCTGCCGCGCAATATTGACGTCCGCCTGCTCTATCACCGCACCGATTGGCTGGGCGAACGGGGACCTGACACGTGGGACCAACTGGCCGACATGGCCCAGGAGGTAACCGCTCCGCCGGAGCGAGTGGGCTTCGCCTACCCGGGCTGTTTCTCCGGGCTTTTCGGTACCTTCTTCGAGCTGCTCTCATCTGCCGGTGGGCAGCTCTTCGACGATGACCTGCGTCCCGCCCTCAACTCCGACGAGGGACGCTGGGCACTCAATTACCTCCGCGATCTGTATTCCGTCCGCAAGGTGACGCCGCCCGAGTTGCCTGAGATGCACTACGATGAGGTGCGCGCCGCCTTCACCAGCGGAGGGGCCGCCATGATGCACGACTGGCCCGGCGGCTACGAGCATATCGTCAGCCCGGAGACCTCACAGGCCGCCGGCCATGTAGGCATCAGCCTGCTCCCCAAGGGCCCTGCCGGACTTCGCTGTGCCTATGCCGGCGGCTTTACCTTCGCCATCCCCACCAGCGTTGCCGACCGCGACGGGGCGCTGGCGCTGCTGCAGTTTTTCACCTCCTATGAATCGCAGCTTCTGGAGGCGCGTGGGGGTGCCCTGTCCGTCAGGCCGGCCGTTCACCAGCAGATTGTGGCCGCGACCGAGCCGGGTTCATTAGAGCAGCGCCGCATGCAGCTCCTGGATGAGACCGTCAGCGACTACGCCATCATACCCCCCAGATTCGCAGCCTACCCGCAGGTCGAAGACACCCTCTGGCAAACCGTGCAGGGGGCCATTCTGGACCGGCTGAGCGTCAGCGAGGCCCTGGCCTCACTCGAGCGAGACATTACCACGATTGTCGCCGGTGCAGAGTAGTCCGCGAGGCCGGATAGCAGGTAGCGTTCTCAGTGCCGGAACTGTTGAGGAAGCGCGAAACGGCCACGTGAACCTGGCCGTTGAGAGATGAAGAACGAAGACTTCTACCCGCTAATCGAGATAAGTGGCACGGCTAGGGACATGGGCCTGCAGCATGGCCGTCAGCTACGGGCTGGTATCCGGCGTACCGTGCAGGCAATGCGTGAGCGAATCGGCCCGGAGGCGTATGCGGACAGTTGGCAGAGCTTCCAGCGCGGCGGCCACAGGCTATCAGTACTGCCACGGCTATCCCAGGCGCGGGATCTCGATCCGGTCTCCCCCACCGTATTGCCAGATCCGCAGCCTCTTGCTCCCATAGAGCGTCTCCAGCTCTGCCTTGGCGACCGGCTCCTGGAGGATGAGCGTGCTACGGGTGCCGCCGACAGCGCCCTTGAGCTGGCGCGCGGTCCTACCCTCACCGAGCCAACTCCCCGCGTGGAAGTCGTTGCTCACCAGCGAGTTGCCCTGCTTGTCGAAACTGCCGTTGGCGAAGAGCAATCGCGCGCCGATGCTCGCTGCCCCATCGGCGAACCCGTCGGCGGGCCCCTGTCCGAGGAGAGCGGTCTGGTCGAGTTCCAGGCGCAGGAGTTCGCCCTCCGGCGTGGCTTTCAGTATGCGGAACATGGCACTGCGTTGCTCGTTGAAGATGCGTACGTACCGGTCCGCGGCGAAGACGGCCATATCGGCGGTGGGGACAGTCACCAGGATCTCGTTGGCGTCGTAATTGATGTCGGCAATACCGCCGCCGGCATAGCCCGGGCCCTGGCCCGCGGCCGTCTCACCGATCCGGACCTGTTTGACGGTCGCGCCGCCGGCCACGGTGGTGAACGTGATGCCGAGCGGGCGGTGCTCGCTGGTGCGGCTCGGGGTGCCAGGGGTCGCCAGCACGATCGTGTCGGTGGCAGCGTCACGCTGGACTTCGAGTGTCAGCGGCTGCTGGGACACCAGTTGCACGCCCTGCACGACCGGCGTCTGCTGGTAGGCATCAATGACGCTCAGGAAGTAGTCGGGCCTGGCGCCGAGGGAGTTGCGCCGCACGAGCAGGTAGTCCAGCCCCCAATCCGGCGGCCGCGCGGGTGAGCGGCCGCTGCCCATGATCACCTCGGCCGGGCTGCCCACGGGGATGACGTGCAGGTTCAGTCTGTCGCCCTCAGGAAGCTCGTAATCCCAGGACCAGACGGCGGGTTGGGTCAAAGACGCCCGCCGCACCTTGGTGATGTAGCTCGGGAAGTTGCGGGTCTCGCGGCCCCAACGGTCGGTGTAATGGGCAGCGTGAGCGACGTCCGGCCCGGCCAGCGTGCCCTGCGCTTGCGCCTGCCAGTTCAAGGCCGGGGCCTGCATCGGCTTCAGTGGTCCGTGCCAGCTCTGATCGTGTTGGCTGCCACCGTTGACGGCGAAGAGGTCCACGACATAGAAGCGGTCCTCGTCGATCTCGACCAGCACGCAGGTGCGCTCGTAGAGGTTGACGTCATGGGCAGGTTGCGGGTCGGTCGTGCCGCCGGTGTCGTGATGTGCCGGATAGGGGTCATGCCGGGCGGTGACGATGTGGATGCCGTCGTGCTCGGCGAACAGGTTGCACTGCCCACCGGTGTGGCGCGGCGGTTGGGTCTCGTCCACGCTCACGGTGTTGTGGGACATGATCCCGCTATCCCACTCACGGTAGTCCCAGGTGAAGGGGTAGCCGAGGTCGGGCAGGAGGTTGAGGCCCCGCGCGTACAGCTCGAGGTTGAGGTTGTCAAACTGCCGGTGGCCGATGATGGAGCTGTAGTTGAGTGACAGCGCCCGCCCCTTCAGTGGCTCTGTGCCGTCCTCAATGATGGCGACACCATAGCCGTCGAGCAGGCGGTCGCGGAAGGCAATCTGCGACTCCGGCTGCGCCAACGCCGCCTTCAGCTCGGCCTGCGGATAGGCCTCAAACAGCTCGCCCGGCAGCCACTCGCCAGTGAGTCTGGTGCAGGCCCGGGCCAGGCGGGGCTCGGCAAACCGCTCGAAGCCATAGAGATTGGGCTCGGAGATGTAGGAGTAGCTGTGGGGCTTGCAGCGCCGAACCGCCTGGATGTTGCCGCTGTCGCCCACCGAGGGCATGAACGTGCGGAAGATCATCAGATCAATGAAGTGACCGAAAAGCGCCCTGCCCTTGGGGTTGCCGAAGATGTCCGGGTACCTGTCGAGCGGAAAACGGTCCGGGTGCCGGCGGCGCACCTGCTCCATCAGCCGGTTGACGCGGATGAAGTCGAACTTGATGGAGTTGTAGCCCGGGCTTTCATGGCCGCCGCCGTCGCGCTGGACACCATTCAGGATGATGTAGGCGGAGCGGCCCACATCACCGAACGCGTAGTCAACCATGTCCTGGGAGTTGGGATGCGTGTCGCCGTAGTCGTCCATCACCAGCGCGCAGGCCATCGCGGCAGCCTGGTGGAAGCCCTCGTTGCCCCGGATGTAGCCGTTGAGCAGACCCTCCATACCAACGCGGAGAATGTGCTCCTCAATGTAGGTGCGCAGATCATCGCCGGTCTCGATGGGCATCCCCTTGGCTTTGAGGAACGCGATCATGTCCGGGTCCTGGTCCATGTAGTTCCAGAGCCCGTCATAGGCATAGGCGGTGGCTTCCAGGCAGAACGTCTCCCAGATCAGGTCGGTGATCATCCCGCCGGTTTTCCAGGTGTAGTGTGGATCGCGTCCGCCGTAGGGGCCGAAGTAGAGCCGGTCCTTGCGGTCGGTGAAGTTCGGGTACTCGGTGGCCAGCCGGGCAAGCAGAATGCATCCCTTACGCGCGTAGCGTGTGTCACCCGTCAGCAGCCAGGCCTGCGAGAGCGAGCGCAGACAGGGGATCGTGTTGTTGCCATAGGCCATGTGGGCGTATTCGATGAGGAAGTAGAAGGTCTTGTCGCCGACCTTGCAGCCGGTGCCGTCGTCGGGATACTCGCCCGAGGTCATGTCACCGTTGAGGTAATCATTCGACGGGTACCACTCGCCCCCAAACCTACAGCGTACCTTGTACGGGTGATGGATGGGGTCGGTGGTCCAGGCCGTCCAGGCGTTGAGCTCGCGCACCTTCTCGCCGTGAACGGGGCAGAGGGCCCGTGTGTCGTGGTTGGGCAGCACGCGAGGAATCTTCGTGGTCGGCTGCATCATCCAGATGAAGTCATCGGTCTGGGCGATGCAGTCGGCGGCCGAGCCGTACTCGCGCCCGATGTAGTAGGTGTTCGGCTGGCCCGCTTGGATGGCGCGCAGGATGCCCTGGCCCCAGTCACGCTCGGCGTTCTGCTTCCCGATGGCGACGCGTTCGGGGGTGTAGTAGGTAGGACCGGTCTTGGCGCTGGCGACGGACATGAAGAGCCAACCTCCCAGGATAGCAACGAGTAGGCGCACTTTGAACCTCCAGCGGACGTGGTGGTCCGGCAACGGCGGCCCGGTGAGGCCGGGGCGGTCGGATGTGGGCTGCGCACGAAGCCCACACCGTCGGTGGAAGCGTCCTTGGTGCGGTTCCGGTGACACCATGATTCCTCACACCTTCGTCATAGCCATAGGTCCAGGGACATCGCTCCGGCTGTGGCACAGGGCCCTGTCCGCCCCGGCCCCGGACCGCTACCCGAGACAGCGCGGAGTGTCAGTCCTCTCTTCACCGAACCAGGCTGGCACGCGTCGGGATGCGGAAGGTGTTCGGCCCCTCGATCGTTCGCCTCGGGAAGAAGGCCTCTTTCGTCGTCCCGTTCTCGATGCGAAGGCCGTGATCGTGGGCGAGGATGATCGCCGTCCTGCCGTCCACCTTCGCGACATGGTCGATCGCGTAGCCGTGGGTGAAGCCGTTGCCGTGCGTCACGATCATCCACGTGCCACGTAACGCCTCGCCCACCGGCAGCTCCGCAGCAGTGATGAAGGCATCGTGTTCAGCCCCATCCGCAGTGCGCGTGGCCGCCTCGATCGTGCCGGTGTAGGCGGCGTCCGCCAGGGCGAGCCGGTGCCCGCCGCTGGTCAACTCCCGCCCGCCAAACAACCACATGCCGGTGACTTCCCCGGCGGTGCGGCGCACGACGCCCAGGCGCCCGGCGATGCTCACATCCCCCGCAACCCGCGCCGGGAAGGGCGCCTCGTCCATTGTCGCGATGATGGTGTCCGTTGTCGCGCCGCAGGTGACCGCCATGGCCACACAGCCATCGTCCCCCGGTGAGACCTCCAGACGGTGGACATCGGTGAGCAAGGGCTTGCCGTCAAAGGGCTCCTCGACGGCGGCGAATATCGTCTGGAGGGGAGCCGTGCCGGTGCGCCGGGCTGCCAGGTGCGGCATCCAGAAGTCGAGCGTCTTGCGGTTGTCCCCTGCCGTGCCGGTTCCGGCGCGGCGGACGGAGGGTGTCTCGCCGAGGTAGAGGTCGGTGGGCGCGGTGCCGAGGAGGTGGAGGCGGACGCCTCGTTCAGGCTGATTGTCATAGGTGAAAGTGACGTCGAAGTCCTCGTCGGCGACAGCGTGCTTGAGGTCGCGCCAGAGCTTGTACGTATCGGGCGGCTCCTGTCCCGCGAAGTCGGCCGTGGCGTCATCTGCCGGCAGGTCACAATGTGCCGTCATGTCATCGTCGGCGCTGCCGTGCACTAACCAGTCGTGGATTGAGCCGCCACGCGTGCGAGAGATGTCCACGACATAGGCATCGGTCTCCGTGATCGGGATGAGCGCAAGCAGTCTGCGGTATGTGTCGAGGCCCGCGACGTTCGAGTATGCGCGCGTGCCGTCGGCCTCGACGACACTGATGCCGTCATCCGATGGGAAGAAGGCCAGCAGGTCGCCGTCGGAGGGGCGGCCCCGCTGTTCCTGCCGATCAACTGCGACCAGATTGTGAGCGATGGTCGATACATTCCACCACCGCATGTCGGTCCAGGTGTAGCCGAGGTCAGAGAGCATCTCGCGCTCCCTGGCCCACAGTATCAGGCTCAGGCAATCGCGGTGCATGTGGCCGTAGCCGCCGGAGAAGTGCAGGTGCGCCTGCATCTGCGCCGCGCCCTCTCCCCATCCCAGCGCAGCATGGCCGTAGCCGGGCAGAATGGTGGAGACGGTGTCTATGCGCGGCGCACTCCGCCGCTCGTTGCCCCAGGTATCGTGTACTGGGGGCGAGCAGCCGTTGGGGAAGTCAATGACCTTGTAGGCGTCCTGCACCTTCCCCCAGAACGGGATGTCCGCGTCCGGGTCCAGATTGTCAAACCGCGTCCCGTCGATCTCATCAGTATATCCCGGCGGGTCGGAGTAGCCTTTCACCACGGAGAACGCACCCCGCAGCCCCCCGAGTGTCATGTAGTGGTAGCTGGGTGACTCGGACCATGTACCGTCGAAGAAGAAGCCCTCGTCGAGGTTCTGCATGATCCATCCGCAGGCGCGATGCACCATGCTCGGGTCGCCGATCACCCGCCCGAGCATCGCCGCGGTGGTGACCTGGTAGCCGACGACGTTCCCGACGTGATAGGCGCTCAGTTCCACGGCCCTGAAGGTCGGGCGGAGGAAGTCGGTTTCCAGGCGGGCGCGGACGTCATAGCCGAACTCGCGGGACATCTCGACGAACTGGTCACTGTCGTAGACCAGATCGTAGGCCAGCAGCAGGCTTCTGGGGACTTCGTTGTGGAAGCTGCTCCATCGGCCGGCGTCCCAGCTATACGGCGGCTCCTGCGACGCGCAGAAGCGAACGTTCCTGGGGTGCTCGCTATGGAGCGCCGGATAGTGCGGATACAGGCGTGCGGCCTTGTCCAGGACCAGCACGACACGGCGCGCGTACTCCGCCTTGCCGGTGGCCTGGTAGGCCTTCCCGAGGGCGAGGCACTGTTGCTCGAGCCATCCGCGCCGGTATGACGACAGATGGCCGCTGAGGTAATGCTTCGCGCCGGTTTGCTCGTTGAGGTAGTAGGGGAACTCGACGCGCTCTCCGAGGGCGTTGTTGCCCGCCAGGACGTGCTTTTCGGGGTAGCGCTCGTCCGGCAGCTTCAGCACCAGTCCGCAGTAGCGGCATGTGAGGGTGTTGGGCGCATCGATGCTCCAGGTCAGAACGTTGAGCCCCTGAGAGCCGCCGTAGCAGTTCGGGCACTCGCAGTAGGGGATGCGGTTCTTCCCCGGCAGGAAACTGAGCATCTCCTCCGCGCTCATGGCCATCACGCGCTCGACCGCCGCTTCGTAGTCGGCAGCCTTCGCACGGTCCACGGTGGTATAGACGGGGTGCTGTTCACATGATGCTCTCTGTGCAAGGGCCAACAGCAAGAGCGCCAGAGGCCCTATCAGCCATGGCACGAGGCAGCGGAATGCCGCGCAGTCGTTCACACCATACATTGCCCATCACCTGTGGTCTGGGTGTCGTTATTGCTCACGGGCTACCATCTGGTCATCTAGTTCGGGCCGCAGGCACACGCCCCCTCCCCGTGACAGGCGACTGAGTCGGTGGGACAGGGCGCGTCTGAGCGTGGCCTGCGAGCCGTCAGTACGGCGTCCGGGCGTCAATCTCGCCCTGGCGGGTGTAGTTGCTCCACTCCTCGCGGCGATGGAGTTGGTCAACCAGCTCCCAGGCACGCTCTGGGGCGCCGTCAGCCACGGGCACTGAAGCCCTCATGGAACACCACCACGCCGCTCGGCATGTCCTCCCCCAGCGGCAGGGCGAGGAAGACTTCTTCCGCCACACCATCAAGACTCAACTCCGGGCGGTTGCGGAAGCCAAATCGCGTGTAGTAGTTGGGGTCGCCGACAAGCACACAGCCCTTGCCGCCCGCTGCTCTCAGCAGGCGGAGACCCGCATTGATCAGCGCCGAGCCTAGCCCCTGTCTCTGGTACTCCGGCAGCACGGAGACCGGCCCCAGGCCGTACCAGTTGCAGTTGCAGCCGGAGACGGTCACCGGGGAGAACGCTATGTGCCCAACCACTTTTCCATCAATCTCCGCCACCAGCGAGACGGTGAGGGCATCGGCGGCCCGCAGCGCCTCGATGATGAACTGCTCAGTGTGATCGCCGTGCGGGCAATCCCGGAATGCCGCGATGGTCACCTCCGTGATTGTCTCGATATCTGAACTCCGCTCATGCCTGATGATCATCTGCAGTCGTCCCATGATCTCCTGTAGAGACCGCCCCAGTGCTTCCCGATCGTGGGGCACGTTGCTGCCCACAAACAACGGCGTCCCGATGGCCCGACGGTGCGCCGCCTTCCTGACGCCGCACGGACGGTCCCGCTACTCCTCGGCTCGGCGCACGCCCAGGTCCTGGCCGTCGGTGCCCGCGCCCCGGCACGGGCTGCCTGGCTGCAGCCGGAAATCGGCGTTCTCCGCGTCCACGAACAGCGGGTCTGCGTGAATGTCGGTGTCCGAGGCGGCGTTGTTGTAAGGCCCCTTGACATTGTTCCAGATGCAGTTGTGCTCGGAGATGAAGCGGTGATTATCCGGCATGAAACGGGAGGGGTCCTCTTCATCGCCGGTGACCACGCAGTTGTTCAGGCCGAAGCCGCAGAGGGGAGCGGCACGCGCCTCCATGGTGCGTGCCGGAAGGGGAAGCGTCCCAGCTATAATGTTGTTGCGCACGATGGTGGTGTACTTCTCCCCTGCGGGCGGCTCACCGGGGCGGCGATTCTCGGGCAGCGGGGTATAGAGGAACCAGTGCAGTATTCCGTCGCCGTGATTGCCGTACAAAATGTTATTTTCCACCACGGTGTTGTGCGCCCCGTAGATCCGGATACCGGCGATGGCGCAGTCATAGATGATGTTGTCGTGCACGTGGAAGCCGGTCTGGGTACCGAACTCGGCGCGGCCATAGATGACTATCCCGCCCAGGGCCATGCGGAAGATCTCGTTGCCGTAGATCTCCACGTTGTCCACCTGCCGGCTGCCGCTTTGCGCCTGCACCCCGGCGTTGCCGCTGAAGACCCGGGCAGGATGGCTGCGGAGTACGTTGTCGTGGATGGAGTAGTCGCTGCAGCCGCTCAGTCGGACCGTGGAATTGGTTCGGCAGTTGAAGACGTAGTTGTTGTAAACCTCGAAGTCGTCAACGCTCAGTATGTAGATGCCATCATGGCCCACGCTTTCGACGTGGTTGTTGTAGAAACGCGAGTTCACACTTCTGCCCCTGGCCTCCTGTAGTTCGTTGAAGTGCCCGAGTTCATCCTCGTTGATCTTCACCCAACTCCCATCCGCTTGGTCGGGGCCGGTACCGACGAAGGCAGTTCCACGGTGCTCCAGCTTGATCCCATCACCGGAGGCATCGTGAATGTACATGTCATTTATCGTGACATCATAGGCGTTCATCAAGTTTAGCGAATAGTAGTGACGATCGCTGCTGAAGGAGGCTCGATTGCCCAGAATCTCGAAGCCTCGTATGGTGATGTTCTGCACTCCGTGACCGTCACATTCGATCAGCCCTTTGAACGGCTGCCACTGTGCCTCCTGGTGGGGGATGACGGTGAGCACCGCGTCGGCGTCGCCCTGCAGGATGGTGTGGCTGCCGATGCGGATGGTGTCGCTGATAGTGTAGGTATGGGGCCCCTTGAGATGTACGGTGGTCAGATGCGCGTCGGCGGCCACGCGCTGCAGGGCCTGGCTGATCTCCACTTGGTCGTCGGTGCCGTCGCAGTTGAAGTCGCCACTGCCGTCTCCGGCGACATAGACGATGCGCTTTTCGGCCTGGGCCTGGGCATAGCCTTGCCACTGCTCCAGGCGCTGCGAGTTATCCATCACCCGCCTGCACTCGGCCGGGTGCTGGGCGTCGGCCGGCTGCTCAACCTGGGCCGACACTGAGCAGAGAGCCAGCACAAACACAGCCGCCAGGAGCGGCGGTATGACCAGTATTGCAGCTTCTCGAGTACACATAACTTTGGCTCCTCAATGCCATGATACAGGGGTTGGGTACCAGGTCATGCATTGGGTATTCCCCATATACATGAGATGTCGTTGCTGCATGGGGCCGAAAGCGCCGGCCCCACCATATTACCTGCTCCTCCAAACTGATACCAGGGGTAATGTGGTAGTCAGAGCATCTGAGCTTGCCCCCCATCTTAATAGCACCGCCAATGAGAGATTTCAGCCTGTAAAGCAGATTTCCTGCTCCTGTTTCTGGGGTTTTTGTCGTCTCTGTACTCCCCTTCCCCCCATGGAGGTGGGCGCCCGCCGCCTGCCCGGCGAACTCAGCCGGCGTCGTGTACCCAAACGACCTGTGAGGCCCCACGATGTTGTAGTTTTCCCACCAGTTCTACGCTGTATATATCATCCGGACCGTGGCCGCCGACGTAGGTCGCCTACGGGAGGCTGCATGGGGCTCTCGTAGCAACCGGCGCCACTAGCCCGGCAGGTCAACGAGGTATCGGGACAGCGCGTCGGGAATTGCACAGGTGTACGAGCCATCCGTAGAATCCGCCACGCGGCCGAATTGTGGGAAGGCACCCGCTCCCACGCTCCGAATGAGGGGGAGATTGGTCAATGACCCGCCGCAAGATTACACGTATCGCCCTGCTGCAGAACTATACCGGGGATTCGACAAGTCTCCTCCCGGAACTCGATGAAGTAGCCGCCAAGGGCTACCAGGCCGTTGCCTTCTTCATCAAGATGACCGAGCTGGACGCCTTTGGTCTGCTGTGCGAGAAGGCTGCCGGGCTGGGCCTGGGTGTCAGCGTGTTCACCGGGTACATGAAATACCAGTACGAATACCTGGCCGAGCACCCGGAGCAGAGGATGGTATCCGTCACCGGCGGCGTTGATCAGGACGGGCTTGCCGACCATAGCTGGGGATGCCCCTTCAACCCCGCTTTCAAGCAACGCTACTTCGAGTTCCTACGCGCTCTGGCCCAAGCACCGGGCGTCTTCCGCATTGCGGTCAACGATGAGGCCTACCTCGGCGACGGCTGCTATTGTGAGGTGTGTCAAGCCGCCTGGCGCGAGCAGATGGAAGGCGAAATGCCCCGGATTGCAAGCCCCCAACCGCAGGATTGGGAAGATGAACGCTGGCGGCGGTATCTGAGCTGGAAGATGCACCGGTGGGACCTGGTACACGGAGAGATGGCCGCTGTTGTTCATGCGCTGAACCCGGCCATACAGGTGATATTCCAGGCGTCTCCGGCTGTTGATCTGTGGCGCAATCCCTGGACCACAGGTGTCAACCTCGCCGGTATGGTCGAGCACCTCGATGGACTGAGTACCGATCCCTACTACACCTTCCACGCGGTGCCGCATTTCCAGCCTCGCGAGGTGTATCTGAGCGAGTGGTCGCGGTTCCTTGCCGGAATTGTCCCCGAGGGTAAGGTCGCGGAGATAGTGCCACAGGGGTTCTCCCACCCGACTTTCACGCGGCCTTTAGGCGAAGACGACGGGTACTGGTCTGCGCTGGTGCCGCTGGCATGCGGCGTTGATACCACGACCCCCTACACATACACGCTGCAGCGGTGCTCGCCGGTGCAGAAGACCTACGAAGACTGCTTCCGCCTGGACAAGTACTTCGCGGAGGCTGTACCGCTGAAGTATGCGGCAGTCGTCCATGGGGCGCAGACCGAGGTGTACCTGCGACCTATGCCGCAGCAGACACCCGGCTCCTATGACGGCACGCGCGTGTTGCCGGTCTGCGATGCTCTGCGGCACCGCGGCCTACCATACGGATACCTGCCCGATTCGCGAGTGGGCGACGGCAAAGCCCTGGGCGACTTCCCGGTCGTGATACTGCCTGAGGTCAACTGCCTGTCGGACGAGCAAGCGCGTGGTATCACCGAGTTTGCTGAAGCGGGCGGCAATCTGGTCGTGCTCGGCCAGCTCGGCATCGCTGATCAGACGGGCAGCAGGCATGGCCGGTCGCTCTTGCACGATATTACCGGAATAGCGGTCCTCGCAGAGACAGACGAACAGCGACAGTTCAGGCTGCTCCCGGAGCACCCCCTCGCTGATGAGCTTGCGGCCCTGGATGCGGACATCCCCGAGCATCTCAGAGACAGCGCGTACGCTCCGATAGCAGTGCTGTCCCACTGCGTGGATGCAGAGGTGCCTGCAAGCGGTGAGGTCGTCGCCGAGTTCATCACCGCAGACGGAGAGCCAACTGGCAAGCCGGCTATCGTCGCAATCGGCGGGAAGGGGCGTATTCTCTGGTTTGCCGGCTTCCCCACGCGGACGACGGTGACGCCACGAGTTGGCGTCAACGTGCGGAACCGCGCGCACACGCTGTTGCCATCGCTGGTCGAGTGGGCTGCCGGTTCAAGGCCGGCGCTGCGCGTCGAAAACTGGCCGCCGGAGGTTCCGATGAAGCAGTTGCGCCCTCTCGATCACCGCTACATGCCTACCTTTGAGTTCTTCGCGCTGGCCGGAGATGACCTGTACATGGGCGTGGTAACATCGTATTTCAGGGAGCCGACTTCATTCCCGATGGTGCTTGAGGTCCCGCCCGGAAGAGAAGTCCAGAGCGTGGAAGAAGCCATCAGCGCAACAGAGGTCGCCTGCGAGCTTAGCGGTGGGCAGGCTCAGGTGGAGGTTGTGATGGACTTCGACACGCCCGCCTTGGTTTATCTCTTTAGGCTGCAGTAGCATGTCGCTGCAATGAGTCTAGTGGCGCACAGGAGGCAAGCAATGTTCTACGTGGAGGCTTCCGGATCGCCGTACGAGATAGGCTACCAGACGGGGGTGGCGACACGTCTTGCCATCGCCGCGTCCGTGGACATGTTGGCAAAGCGGTTTCGACGCTGGGATGATGCCCAGTTCCAGCGTGCGCGGCAAAGGCACATGGCCTATACCGAGAAGCGGTGTCCTGAGCTTGTTGAGGAAGTGGCCGGTATTGCCGACGGTGCCGGCATGCCCTTTGAGTTGATCTATCTGACCAGCTTCTACGCATCCATGCGGGCCGGGCAGGAGGAGTGCTCGAACCTCATCTTCACCGAAACGCCGGACGGCCCGGTGCTTGCCAAGACTAATGACCTCCCCGTGCACGAGGGCAAGCATGCGGGAATACGTCTGCTACGCCCTAACAACGGCCTGGCGGTGCTGTCCACCAACTGGCCCGGCACCGTGTGGCGGGGAGTCGGCATCAACGAGGCCGGCGTGGCCCTGGGCGGCTCGAGCTGCTCGGCACAGGTGCCGGTCCCGGAGCAATTCATGAACCCCCACGTCATCGGCGGCTATGTCCTGGACAGAGCCGAGTCGGTCGAGGATGCCATCTCGCTCATGAGCGAACTGGATGCCCCCGCCTGGGGCGCTAACCATGCGATCTGCGACCGCACGGGTGGAGCCGCAATCGTCGAGAAGGCCGGCACTTTCCAGGGCGTGCGCAGGCCCGAAGGCAGCCGTATCTGGTGCACCAACCATTCTGCTAGCCCGGAGATGACTCCGTATCGCAGGAATGATCCGGAGGCGATGGCAGAGTCCACGGCCCGCTACGACGCGATTGAGCGACTGAGCCGCGATAAGCCCCTGAGCGCCGAACTCGCCCGTGAGATCGTCGCATACAACGGTCGCCCCGGGGCGCTGTGCCGTTACGGTGATGACGACCCTCGACAGTGCGAGACCGAGTTCGCCTGCCTGATGTTCCCGGCCCAGGGCCGGATCGAGTTCTGCTTTTCCCATGCGGACCGCGATCCGTGGTACCGTGTCAGTCTGGCGGAGGGCGGCGAACCGACTCGAATCTGAGGGCGCGCCGAGAGCCGCCGAGCAGCAGTGGAAGGCCTGGACCAATGGTTGCTTACAGTATGGATCAAAGGCACCGACATGGAGGTATGGCTATGAAGCGAATTGCGCTGCTGTTGATTGGGATACTTGCGCTGACGACTGAGGCCTTGGCAGCAGAGCGACCGGACCTGGCTTTTCGTAGCGCTCGCGGATACGCACTGATTGTGGCGGGCTGGTATGAGGACGGCTCGCCGCACGGTAACTGGTACTGGAACGCCACGCGCGGGTTCTACCAGGTGCTACGGGAGCGCTATGGCTACTTTGATGATGACATTTACTGGCTCGTACACCAGGATGATCATGGCGACGATTGGGTGGACGGGTTTTCGACTCTGGCCGGGATAGAGAACGCGTGCAGGCAACTGGCGACACGCGTGAGTGCGCAGGACACAGTAGTATTCTTCTTCGTCGGGCATGGTGGCGAGCATCACTTTGCGGCGAGCGATGGGGCGCTGTTCACTCAGGTGCTCAATTCCTGGGCACAGGACCTCAAGAGCGAGCATCAACTGTGGACCTTCAGTCAGTGTCAGAGTGGTAACTTCCCCAAAGACTGCTCGAAAGTCGGCCGGACAGTCTTCAGTAGCTGTAGGTCTGATGAGGGCAACGCCATGCCGTGGGCCGAGGCCGTTCGGGATGCTCTGGGGTTTAGCTCAGGTGCTGATGAAAACGGAGATGGTGTGGTCAGCTTCGGCGAAGCCCACAATTTCGCACGCCGGCGCCAGATCAACCACTACGGGTCTGAGGCCAAGCTGAAGGAGCACTCACAGTTCTGTGATGATGGATGCAAAAACCCGACCACGGGCGCGTTGCCGCATGGCAACCACGGGGCGACCGCCTTGCGGGAGGTACTGGGACATGAGTTCGGGCAAGTGCTAACGTGGACCGGCAAGGCGAGCGATGGTCAACAGATGGTCTATCGCCAACCGTTTACAGCCAAGGCGGTGGTGGTGTGCGCGGCCCAGCAAGCCGGCAAGCCGGTGGCGGCATGTGCTATTGACAACACGGCGACGGGGTTTGTGCTGGGATTGCAGGACCGTCGCGGCCAGCGGACGACACTGGCCGATGTCAACTACGTAGCCTGCCTGCCGACTAGCCAACCCCAGCTCCAGACCAGGTGTCACTACCTCAACAGCCGGCGGGAGACTGTCCGTTTCGCGAAAGCGTGTAGCGCTTTGCCGATTGTGGTGTGCAACGCCCAACGGCGTGGGGAGGCCCTGCTAGCCGGAGTCACGGACGTCAGCGCGAAGTCATTTACGGTTGAGGTCAGCGACATTGACGGTAAGGGGGTGGACGGAGCGTGGCTGCTGTGGATCGCGGCGGTTCCGGGGCTGGAACGTCCTAACCTGCAAGTGGATGGCGGATACCTCGCGAATTACCCCCACAGCGGGCTGAGGCGGGTCTTTGATCCGAAGTCAGCGGCCAGTGATGTGATCCTGGCCTCAGCCGCCTGGCCCGGTGGAGGACTTCGGGCGCTGGCTGTACCCGGGGCGAATGGCTGGATTGACCTCAGCGTCTGGATGCCGCAGGGGGGCTACTCAGCGAGGGCATGGCATGCACATTACCTCTCATTCAAGATGGCGCCGCCTCCTGCCCTGACATTGCCGGCGACCATCAGAATGACGCCGAAGCTGCTGCGGGGACCCTAATGCTGCGGAGCACGACCCATTTCACCTCGCCGGGCCTCTAGATGGGGGCAAGGTCATCAATCAACATGCACGGCTCAGAGATCGGGTACATACAATGCCGTTGCTGCAGTCCGCCCTGGCCGTGCTGGCAGCCGGCTTAGCCCTTCGTTCCGAAGCCGGCCTCGGGCCAGTCGTCCGGCCAATCGGCTTGGTCGAGCGTTTCGGTCAAGGGGTGCCATAGGTCTAGCTGCTGGCAGGTCAGACTTCGGCTGTTGGGCCGGTCCAGCTCCTCGGGCAAGGGGCGGGCGCGGCCGGGGACGCCGACGACCAGGCTATGAGGCGGCACGTCCCGGGTCACTACCGCGCCGGCCGCGATGAAGCTGCCCTGGCCGATGGTGACGCCCGGCAAGATGGTAGCGCCGCCGCCGATCACCACGTCGTCTTCAACTGTAGCGCTACGAGGCGTCGGTGCGGGATCGCGTCGGCCTGGGAGCTTGTCGTTTAGGAAGGTCACGCCCGGCCCGACGAAGACATGATCGCCGAACCACGTGCGGGTGGGGATGTATGTCTGCGACATGATCCGCACCCCGTCGCCCAGGCGCGCGATGCCCTCGATCACGCTGTGATTGCATACAGTACAGAAGTCGCCCATTCGCACCCTGGCGCGCACTACGGCATAATGCCCGGTCTGAAAATGGTCCCCCACCTCGACGTCGCCGTAGATGATCGTGCCCATCCGCAGGATGCCGTTGCGGCCGATGCGCGTCGGGCCGCAATCGCGGTGGTAAGGGAAGCCCACGGTGACGTTGGGCTCGATGATGGTGCCCTTGCCCACCGTGGCGTTGTCAAACTTGGTATCTTGCTCCAGCGGATGGGCGACCTTCATCTTTGATTCCTCCTGGCAAGGTGCCTAAGCATGCGCAGACCGCAGGCGGCGAGCGCGTCTCCCGCAGGGCGGCGGTATGGCGGCCAGAAACGGGTGTAGCGGTAGTAGGCGCTCATATACTCCCGGTCCCCGCAGTTCGGCCCATCAGGGACGTAGCCGTAGTTGTCGTTCATGTAGCCGCAGGGGACCGCCAGAGGCAGCGGCGAGGCGGCCTTGATCTGCCGGCCAATCCCCAGAAACGGTTCGCAGGGCATGCCGACGATGCCCACATCGCCGATGCGCAGTGCGGCCATGGACATTTCGATGTGGCGCGGCAGGTCGCCTGCTTTGCCTGCACGCTGCGTGTGCAAGGCCCATTCGGTCCACGGCCGGATGCCCTCAGCCAGCTTTGCCCGGTATAGCGGTGACAGGGCTCTGGGGAAGTTGAGCCCTACGCAGTGGAGCGCGTCATCGTCGCCGGCACTTGCCCGGGAGATGAAATCGTCAATCTCCTGTAGCTCGCGCTCGAGCTTGCGCTCTGCCGGCAGCCTGGCAAAGGGCACGCGGGCGACGTCCAGGCACAGGTCGAAGTCACTGCGTGCCGATGGCTTCATCCGTTCGGCGGCCTTGATGAAAGTGTCGGCCAAGTAGCGCCCGAACCGGTGTGAAAGCTCGACGTCGCCGGAGAGCATACACTTGGAGTTCATATCGCCACAGCAGCCCTGCAGGAACCCCACGACCGCGCCGTGGAAGCGCTCACTGAGATCATCTGCGGCCAACTGGGGCCACTCGCCGAAGGCCACCATGCGCTCAGGGTGGTACGCGGTGACCGGATGGCCCGTGAAAGCGGTGAGGAAGCCGACGGGGTCGCCATCGCTGTTGACGAAGCCGATGACCGGGGCGTCGTCGTCAATGTCGCCGGTGTAATCGCGCCCGTAGCGGACGCGGTCCTCCTCGCGCATGAACAGCGTGGTGCCGTCGGCACGGCGGCCCTTGCGGTTGTAGGTGATGCGACGCTCATGGCCGACGGCCCAGTGCACCGTGACCGGCTCTAGCCGGCTCCGCAGGCTGTGGCATGTACGCTCGATCAGCCCGGCCAGCTCATGACCAAGCGGCGTGACGTTGTCCGCCGCGAATGTGTCCCGGCTCGCGCAACCTGCGGGGCGTGGCTCAAACTGCAGCGACGGGGCGCAATGGTCGTGCGAGGAGAACAGCAGCACGTGGTCGAACGGGATGCCCAAAGCCTCGGCCGCGGTCCCGCGCAGCAGTCGCGACACGTCCGCCGCCTGTACGCCCATCGCCGAGGTGATCAGACACGCGTCCGGCCCGTCACCTTCGAGCAGGGTCACCACCGTCTTCAGCGGCCCAAGCACCTGCTCAATATTAGCACCCGTGTAGCTGCTCGTTGGTGTGCCGACTGGCGGCACGACGTCAACCGAGGCCTGTGCGAACTGGATCATGGTACTGCTCACTCCTCACTGCTCACGAATGTATGTCAGGCAGATTTCTTCCCGTACTGATAGGGCTCCTGCCCACTTCCGACTGGAGCTTGATGGCTGCCTCCGGGGCAGTCCCTACTTGCACGGCCGTCGGTTGCCCTGTGGACACGCTACCCCATTTCCGCTACAATGACGGCGTACCCGTTCACACTGGTGTTTCGCCGGCTGTGGGGAGCTGCAAGTGCGGATTCTGCTGCTGAATTACGAGTTCCCGCCCTTGGGGGGAGGCGCAGGCCGGGCCACCTTCCATCTCGCCCACGGGCTGGTGGAGAGGGGCCATCGGGTCCGCATCGTTACCTCCAGGTGGCGCGAGCACGAGCCTTGGGCGGTTGCGGGCGCTACTCTTGACGCGGTGCCGACGGCGCGCAGGGGCATCCACGAGTGCGGGCTGAGGGGAGCGGCTCAGTACGTATTGAGAGCGAGGGAACTGCTCAGGCATATCATCCGCGAAGAGCGCTTCGATGTCTCGCATTCGTTCTTCTCACTGCCCACCGGACCGCTGTCGTTGTGGCTGAAGACGAAGATTGGTCTGCCCTACATCGTGTCACTACGCGGCTCCGATGTTCCCGGATATGACCCTTACGCCGAGCAGGTGACGCACAAGCTACTGCTGCCTCTCACGCGTCGGATTTGGCGCGAGGCTCATCGCACCGTCCCCAATTCCCACGGCTTGCGCGAGCTTGCCCAGCGGACGCTTCCGGACTGCGAGATGGAGGTTATCTACAATGGCATAGACGCCTCGCTGTTTCGCCCGCTGGTGCCCTATGGCCAGCGTCCGGTGCCGCCCTTGCGCATCCTGTGCGTCTCGCGCCTGCTGGAGAGGAAGGGCATTCACGTTCTGCTTGAAGCCTTCAGCCGCGTCGTGACTCCGGAGGTACTATTGACAATCGTCGGCGAAGGCGGTTACGAGCAGAGGCTGCGGGAATTGACCGGCCAATTGGGTCTGGAGGCTGCGGTGGACTTCGCCGGCTACATACCGAACGAGCGGATGCCGCAGGTGTACTCGGAGGCCCATATTTTCGCCTTACCCACCGAGGCTGAATCTTTCGCTATGGTATTCCCGGAGGCGATGGCTTGCGGGCTGCCGATTGTCAGCTCGACGGCCGGGGCGGTGCCGGAGATCGTTCGCGATGGCGAGGAGGGCCTGCTGGTGCCGGCGGGCGATGTGGAGGCCCTGGCGGAGGCCTTGCAGCGCCTGCTGGAGGATGAGCCGCTGCGCACTAAGATGGCGCACAACGCCCGTCAGCGCGCCGAGACTTGCTTCACTTGGGACGCCGTTGTCAATGCCTACGAGCAACTCTATTACTCCGCTACTTCCTGATCGCTTAATCTGACGAAGTTGGGCTTATACTGTGTCTATGCTCAGGCAAGCTCACAGCAAGTCTCTCAACCTGGCCGCCAGGACCGTGCATCTGGCCGATGGCACTGCCGCCCGACGCGCCGAGCTGGAGCGCTTCGACTATTTGCCGCGCGAAGAGCAAGAGCAGATCGCTATGCAGCGAATGCGCGAGCTCTTGTCTCATGCTTTCGAGCGGGTCCCGTACTACGCCGAGGTAGCCCAACATCGCGGGCTGAAGCCCGAGCACTTCCAGACCTACGACGACCTGGGCAAGCTGCCTGTCTTGACCAAGCAGATCATCCGGGCGAGGTGGGATGATCTGGTCGCGCGCGGCGGGCCCTCCAAAGGCGTCAAAGCCAACTACACCGGCGGCTCCACCGGCGAGCCCCTGACCTTCGTCCAGGACGCACGCTACCGGCAGTACTCCCAGGCCGACAAGACCCGCTGCTACGAACGCTGCAACTACCGGCTTGGCGAGCCGCTGGTCTTCCTCTGGGGTTCGGACTATGATTCGGCCGCCCACAAGTCTCCGGCCCACAAGTTGCTGGACCGCCTCGGGCGCAACCTGCTGTGGGTCAACACCTTCGATCTCTCGGAGGACCTGCTGGAACGCTACGCGCTGCAGATCGCCGCACATAAGCCGGTGTTGCTGGTCGGGTATGTCGCCTCCTTAACCATGTACGCTCGTTTCCTGCAGGCCAGAGCCTTGCCGGCGCCTTCGGCGCGCGGGATTCAGGCATCTGCCGAGACACTCACCGACGACGACCGGGAGCTGCTCGGCGAGGTCTTTGGCTGTCCGGTTTTCGACCGTTACGGGTGCCGCGAGGTCGGTCTGATTGCCCATGAATGTGAGGCACACGCAGGGCTACACCTGTCGCCCTTGTGCAACCTCGTCGAGCTACTCGACGCCGAGGGTAGGCCGGTCGCGGCCCCGTCATCACCCGCCGCCAAGGACGACCAGCCTGCAGGCCCTGAGGTCGGCCGCGTTGTCGTCACCAACCTCAACAACTATGCGATGCCGTTCATTCGCTATGAAATCGGGGACCTCGCCGTGCGCGGTGACACGGAGTGTAGTTGCGGCCGCAGCACGCCGCTGTTGCAGCGCGTGGTCGGGCGGACCACAGATGTCATCGTCTCGCCCGGCGGGAAGCTCCTGCATGGGGAGTTCTTTACTCATCTTTTCTACGGGCGCGATGATGTCAGGCAGTTCCAGGTGATCCAGCTAACCGAAACCGACCTGACCGTGCGGCTAGTGCCTGCACAGGACGCCGACCTGACAACTCTCCAGCGCGAGCTCACCGACATTATCCATCAACATGGCGACCCCGGATTCGTGCTGAAGTTCGAGACTTGCGACACCATCCCCACCAGCAGTTCGGGCAAGTATCGCTTCACCATATCAGAACTCGACCGCCCCTTCGCTGATGAAGCGCCGGAGGCGTACCCGTAGCCCAACACGGACAAGCCGACTGATGGGTCTCAAGGACCACATTGTGAACGCGACCGCTGACGAGCTCAGAGGCAAGGTCTTCCTGCGACCGTTACAGGCCGAGTCGGTGCAGGCCGAGGTGGTGGAATTGCTCGAAACCAGCGGCCTGGGCGACAGGTTCCGGGGCCTCTCGCAGGTTTTTCTCAAGCCCAACCTTGTCTCCGACGTGCCCGAGTATATCGCTGCCGGCTCCAATACCGATACTCGCGTAATCGAGGGGCTTCTGAAGTACCTGGCGGATTTTAACATCAAGGTTCTCATCGGCGAGAGCGAAGTCGGCACTCACCTGAAGGGCCGCCGTTTGGCACAGGCCCTGGAGTATATGGGCATCTATGATCTACAGAAACGCTACGACTTCCAGATAGTGAATCTTACCGAGGCTCCGCAGGTGGAGGTTGAGATCCCCGGCGCTTTGGCCCTGCCCTCGGTGAAGTTCTCCACACCCCTGCTGGACAGTGACCTCATTATCAATCTGCCCAAGCTCAAGACCCATAAGTATGCCGTCATCACCTGTGCGCTGAAGAACATGTTCGGCGCTATCCCGGACCCGATGCGGATCCGCTACCACTATGCTCTGGACCGCGTGCTGGCCGATATCAACTCCCTGTTCCATCGCAAAATGTACGTCCTGCTGGACGGGATTCGCGGTATGGAGGGCCAGGGGCCCTTGTACGGTTCGGCGGTCGCGATGAATCTGCTGCTGGCCGCTCATGATCCGGCTGCAGCCGACGTGGCAGCCGCCAGGCTGATGGGGTTCGAGCCGACTGCGGTGCCGCACCTGAAGCACTTCCTGGAGAACTTCTCCGAGGTGGCCGAGGCCGACATCGAAATCGTGGGAGCAGAGCTAGCCGATGTGGCGCGCGACTTCAAGCCGGCCAGGCGCAGTCTCTATGTCAAGTTTGAATCTTGGATGTGCCGCCATCCCATGATTATCAAGGTCATTTTCAGTGATACTTTCCGCCGTTATGTTGCCCGTCCGCTGCATCCCTTGCTCAGCCGCCTGCGTGGCGGCTCATACAGTTGGTATGACGACAAATAATCACGTTCGGAAACCGGTTGCGGGCCTGGCGTGGCCCTGGCGGCTGTTGCAGATTGCTGTGACGGTCGGGTTGATCGCCTATATCCTCTACAAGGTGCCGTTTGTCGACGCCTGGACCGCCGTGCTGCAGGCCCGGGTCCTCTACCTCGGCCTGGCGACGCTCAGCCTTGCCGCCGTCTATCTGACCTTCATATTCCGTTGGCATCTGTTGCTCAGGCCGATCGGCGTTACCCACTCTTTCATTCATACCCTGGGCCTGGGGCTTATCGCGATATTCTACAATAACTTCATGCCTTCGACCCTGGGCGGCGATGCGGCCAAGAGCTACCTGGTCGCCAGAGGTCACGATATCCCAGCGCCGCAGGTAGTCGCCTCGGTGGTAACCGACCGCAGCTTAGGCCTGGCGGCTCTGTTGATCATGGGGTTTGCCGCCAGCTTTGCTATCAGCGTGCCTGGTATCCGCGAACTACTCTTGGCGCTGGTGGCGGCTGCGCTGGTGTTTGCGCTGCTGGTCATCTGGATCGCCCGTGCCGGCGGCGCCAGGCCGGCCTCTTCGCCGGGCCCTGAGCGCGCCTCTTGGCTGGCGGCGATACTCAGGAAGGCTAGCGAAACCGCCCAGGCGCTGATTCACTACCGCAAGCACAAATTCCACCTGGCAGCCGGAGTTGTCATCTCCTGTCTGGGGATAGTCGTGGCCGGGCTGACCCTCAAGCTATGGTGCTTGGCTTTCGGCTTCGACCTGTCGCTGGTCGAAGCCATTGCTATTACCCTCGCCACCTCGGTGGTGACGATGATCCCGATTACGGTCAATGGTTTGGGCCTGGCGGAGGGCACCAGCATTGTGCTGCTGGCGGCTGCCGGTTTGGGCAAGCCGGAGGCGCTGGCCGTTGCGATTCTCCAGCGGGTGGTCGTAGCCCTGCTGGGGCTGCTGGGTGGTGCCTTGCAGTTCTCTCCCAGGCCGTATCGGCCGACTTTCTAAAGCCTCTGTCATCAGGAGCCAAACCGTGGACGCACGAGGTGAACGTACTCAGGCTGAAGCTAGCGCGCCGGACGCGCCAACCGTATGGTACTGGGTGGCTCTGGCCGTCTGTCTGGTCATCTTGGCTGCAGTAATGCTCGTGGCGGTGCCAGGCGCCGACACCATCTACGACGAGGGCGGCTATCTTTACGAAGGCTGGATGGTGGTGGCTCACGGCTGGCGCCCCTATGCCGACTTCCACACCAAGACCCTGCCGCTGCTGTACTACCTCTATGGCATCGGTCAGGCGGTTTTCGGTCCCAGCGTACTGGTTGGCCGCCTTGAGGCCACCTTATTCGCCCTGCTTACACTGTTGATGGCGGCCCGCTTGGCGGCTCGGCTCAGCAGCCGCTGGGCGGCGGTGATTGTGGTGGCGCTGTTCGCTTTCAATCTGCACGCGGCTGTGGCCTACTATCGCGCCCTGGCAATGGCCCCGACGGCCTGCTTCTTCGTTCTGGCTCTGTACCTTGCTATTGCCGACCAGCCCCGGCCCTGGCGGCTCTATCTTGCCGCCCTGGCCGCCACGGCCTTGGTGCTGTGCCGCCATGACATGATCCTGGTCGCGGTGGTCATCTGGCTATATCTATGCTGGCGACACCGCAGCCAAAGAGGCCACGTTATCGCGGCTGTGGCTGTCGGCATCGCGCTATTGCTTGCAGTATGCCTCCGTTTCTACGTGCTTGCGCCCTTCAAGTTCGTGGATGTTATCCTCGCCGGCAGGTTTGCCGTTGCGCAGATGTCTGCGCCGTACGGGGAGGCGGTGGGGGCCACTCCTGCGGCCATCGCCTGGCACTTGATGATGTTCTTACGCTGGCATCTTGCGGTCCTGCTCCTGCTGACCCCTGCTGCCGGTTATCTACTTTGGCGGGCTGGCGGCGGCCTTGCAGACGCCCGCTTGATGCTAGCTCGCCATAGCGGCATCGCCCTGCTGCTCGGCGCAGTCGCGGTCAACTATCTGGCCCACCTGTTTGGCAGCAGCTTGTTCGGCCTCAATGTATTCTATCTGCTTGACTTCTACATATTCTTCCCGTTGGCGGCGGCGGCCGCGGCCGGTTTCATGCTGGCGCTCAGGGCTGCTGGCATCCCCCAGGCCCGGGCCCAGTTAGCTGCTCTTGGCATTGTTGCTGTCCTCGTCCCCTTATTGGTCAGTGGCTTACCGGACGCTCTGAGTGGGCGCCGGCCGCCCCACCTGCAGCAGGTAACCGTCGGCGCCAAGACCCTCAAGCGACTGATACCCCCGGAGGCCACAGTCTTCACCCTCGACGACCCGCATCTGTTTCTGGTGGCGGGAATCGAGCTCCCTCCTGAACTGACGCACCAGCTATTCCTCTTCGCTGCCGATGGCGATCCCGGCATCATCCGGGCGCGGCATTACTACGACCGCCAGATGATTGACGAATGGCTCAGCGGGGAGGCGGACTACGCGGTTATCGGCGACGACCTGGTGGAGTGGCTGTTGCATAGTGGCCGCTACCCGGGCGGCGAGGCGCTATACGACTTCATCTCGACCCGACTTGAGGCGAACTACACGCTGCTTGAGACCGTCCCGGGCAGCTACCTGGGGCCTACCCGCATCTACAGATTCAGTCCCAAGCATCCTTGAGGCACAGTACTCAGCCCGTTACGGAAGATGTTTGCCCGCTAGGCACAATAAAGGGGCCACTCAAATGAGTGGCCCGCTGGTCACGCCTGAAATCGGGGGAACAGAGCTACTATTGCTGTTTGGGCAGAATCGCGATAAAGGTACTGCCCTTGCCGAGCTCGCTTTTGATCTCCATCTGCCCGCCGTGGGCCTCGATGACGCGCCTGGTATATACCATGCCCAGGCCTATCCCGCCGGCCTGGTGCTTGGATACATCGGTGCGGAAGCCCGCCTCTCTCCCGATCCGCTCGATTGCGTCGGCCGGGATACCGATGCCATTGTCTTGGACCGATAGCGCCACCATCCCGTTCTCCGACTTCAGCCGCACCGTAATCTCGCTGCCGGGGTCGGAGTATTTGGCGGCGTTCTTCAGGAAGTTGTCGGCTATCGAGACTATCTTGCCGCGGTCGCCCTCGACCATCAGACTGTCGGGCATATCCGCGACCAGCTCATAGCGAACCAGCCGGTCCTCGAGTTCCAGGAACACCTGATTGACGGCTTCCACCAGGTCAAACTCCTCGATGTCCAGCTCCAGTTCCTTGCCCACATGAATCCGGGAAAGATTGAGAGTCTCGTCAATCATCCGGTACATGCGGCTGGCCTGAATCAGTGAGGTGTTCAGGAACTCCGCTATCAGCTCGATGTCTCCTTCCTGGACATCGCTCTCGAACAGCGCCTCCATCGTCTGGAGATTGCCCTGAATTACAGTGAGGGGTGTCCGCAGCTCGTGCGCCACCTGCCCCACCAACTCCTCGGCATCCTGGCTCACCGCACTGCTGCTGAAGGCCAGGATCGTCTCGTCGTCGTCGGTGGGCTGACCGTTGGCGACGAAGTTGGCACCATCCGGGGCAACAAAGGTGCTGCGGGCGGCCCGGCCGCTGCGCACATCTGCCAGCATTCTTGCCAACTGGTCCTGGTAGTCAATCTCGCTGAGTAGACGTCCCGTCAGGTTGGTCTGGCCCAGGATCTTTCGCGCGGCCTGGTTTGCGACCACAATCCGGTCATCCAGGCCCACCAGCACCAGACCGATCGGGACCGTGGCGAAGGTCGCCTGAATATCATCGAACTCGGCCAACTGCTCCTCCATGAGCAGGGCCGCGGCGTTGGCGCTGAGGGTATCCGCGAGGTCGTGGTCATCGGCATCGAACTTGTCGGCTCCCCGCTTCTCCCACAGCATCATCATGCCGACGGGGCGCCGCATCGGCTTCTCATCTTCCTCGATCGGCTCGCGGCTCCACACAATCGGCAGGATCAATACCGGCGGGCGCAGTTGGTGCCCGGACAGATCAACCGCCTGGTCACTGACCCGGTGCGTTTCCTGCGCCAAGGCCTGCCAGATCTGCAAAGACAGCGCCGTCTCGTCCTCAATATCAATCGGCTGGACTTGGGCCAGCTCCAGGGAGGTCGAGCCGTTACGCAGCACCTGAGGATAGAGGCGGTTATCTGCGGCCGAGAGGGAGAATATTCCGATGCCATTGGCGCGTACGATCTGTAGCACCTTGTCGCTAAAACGTTCCAGCGTCGTCGAATTCATACTCCACAGTGACTCCCGTAGTATCGCGAATTATAGCAATTATTGAGCCCACACATTATACAGCATCACGTGCTATTTGGCAAACTCAAAATCTAGCCGGCCCCCAGCCGGGGCAGGTTGGTATCCGCGGTTGCACCCAGCGACCTTTTCTAGGGCGCTACTGGGCTCAAGTCGGCCGATTACTTGATCTCCAACTCGGAAATCCAGGTGTACTCAGGCTCAATCGGGTTACCGGCCATCGCCGGCTGCCACAGGCGCACCGCCTTGGTGGTCACCGGCTCGAAGCTGTGCCTCGAAAGCTGGGTAGCCTTCTGTCCTTTAACAGCTACCTGGGTTACCCACTTCTGTCCGTCCCACGTCTGGATATCGTAGGCGACGGAGCTGCGGAAGCCCCCGTAGTAGGCCCACCAGATCGCGACTTCGCTGATCTCGCGCGGCTCCGGGAACTCCACCCGCACCCAGTGCGGCGTGGCATTGCCCTCCGACAGCCAGGTCTTGCCCGCCGTGGTGCCGCCGCTGGCATCCATTTTCAGCCCGTCGAAGATCACCCACCACTCGGCCCAGCCGGCACTGGCGGTGATGCTATCCACTGACGCCACCGTCCCGTCCGCCAGCGTATGCGGCTTTTCATAGCGGAACGAGAGCGTGCACACCAGCGCCTCTTCATCAATGGCATAATCGTCAATCCGCACTGAAACGTTATTCTGCTGCCGGAGGGTCTCCATGAGTTGCTCAAGGTCCAGCGTAATAATGCCCCGCTTCGGGCTGAGGCGCTCGAGGCTAACACCTGGGTCTCTAAGCTCACAGGATTTGCCGTTGACACTTGCGCGCAACGACTTGGTCTGGAGCCAGTTGAGTTTGTCCGCGACTTCGATGACCAGCTTCTGCGGCGCTTTTTCGACTCCGCCCATCGCCACCGAACTGACTGCCCCATAGCAGTGGCCATCTACCACGAACCGCGCGACCTCCGGCGGCTCCTGATCGTCGAGGTTGATGCGCTTGGACACACCTAGCATCAATACAGTGCGGCCGTTTTTGATATTGGCGAGGTCTATGTCCATCTGCAGCAGGCCGTTCTTGATGCTTCCGGGCACCACCGTCCAGGTGCCGCCGGCGTTGCGGTACATGACTTGGGTGTCATCGGCCTCCACGGGCAGCGAAATTGCCAGAGACCCCATAGTCTGCAGGCGGTAAATCTGCACCCCCGGCGTGCTGCGGGCACCGTCGCCGGCGACCGTTGGCAAGGCCAACCCAACAGCCACGGCAATGGCGACAAGCCTCAGGTATTTCACCTTATTCCTCCTCCGGTTCGGTGCAGTGCTTGTGTACTCGGGGTCCGGCTCATGGCTGTTTCGCCGCGCGCCTACCGTCTCACAGCACCTCCAGCTCCGAGACCCACATATAGTCCGCGCGGCCGGGATGCCCCGACATCGCGGGCTGCCACACCCGCACCGCCGTAGTCGTCACCGGCTCGAAGGTGTGCTTCGAGCACTGCTGTTCCTTCTGGTCTTTGACCTGCACTTGAGTGACCCACTGCTCGCCGTCCCAGGTCTGCACCTCATAGGCCACCGAGGTCCGGTAGCACTCATAGTACGCCCACCATAGCGCCACCCCACTAACCTCACGCGGCTCCGGGAACTCCATCCGAATCCAGTGGGGCTGAGCGCTTTGCTCGGAAAGCCAGGTGTAGCCGGCGGTGGTGCCGAAGCTGGGGTCCATCTTGACGCCGTCCGCCAGGACCCACCACTGAGCCCAGCCCGAACTTGAGGTCACCGTATCCACCGCCAGCAGCGAGCCGTCCTCCAGCTTGTATGGAGGCGTGTAGCGGAAGGACAACGAGCAGTTCAGCGCAGCCTCGTCCAGCGCATAGTCGTCAATCCGCACCGTCACTGTGTTGTCGCTGCTCATCGTGTCAAGCAGCTTCGCCACCTCCACCGCTATGATCGCCTGCTTGGGCGAAACCCGCTCGTAGCTCACTCCGACATCGCGTCGGCCGTAGCGCTTACCGTTGACGGTCACCATCAGCGAACTGGTCCGCAGCCGATTAAGCTCATCTTTGACCTCTACGGTCATCTTCCGAGGGGCCATCTCGATGCCGCCCAGAGCTATACTCTCGACGGTTCCGTGGTTCTTACCGTCAATCTCGAAGCGCACTACCTTGGGAGGCTCCTGGTCGTCCATATTCACGTTGCGGGGCACATTCAGGACTATCATCGTGCGGCCGTTCTTGATCTTGCCCACCTCGATCCGCAGATGCAGCGTATCACCCGAGATCTCAACCGGCAGCGCGCTCCATTTGCCGCTGGCATCGCGGTACAGGACCTGATTCAGATCGGCTACCGGCGGCAGCGAGAGCTGCACGTTGCCGGTGGTTTGCAGCCGATAGGCGGCGGTCTGCGGCGCTCGTCCGGCCCAGGCCACGCAACTCATCAGCGCAGCCGCAGCGGTCAGTGCGAGTACCAATGGAATGGCCCGCATCGGTTTCATTCCCAGCATCCTCTCAAGTATCCAGCTTTATCTGTTGTGAAGAGTTTGCCCACAGACCCCGGCATTTCCTTCTTGGCGGGCAAAAGTTTTTTGCCCGACCGCTGGTCACCGATTCCACTCAACTCCGAAAAAAGCCCTTGACACCTGAGCCGGTACGTGGTAGGCTCCGCCTCCAAGTGATAGCAATGCAGACTCTTCATGTTAGTAACTTTGTCAATGCCAGTTGCTGGGCCTGGTGCTGGCCGTAGGCGAGCCGGCGCCACCGTGCCTGGATCCAGACTGAGGCCGTGAGCCGGTTCGCCGCGAAGCTCGCGGCCTTTTTGTTTGCGCTCCCTTAGCTATCTAGTCACACCTAAGCAGTATTCCCGAAGGCCGTGGGCGGATCTCAGCCGCCAACGGCCTTTTTTGCCTTTATGCTCAAAGGCTTACTCGTCCCACAACACCGGCGCCTGCTTCCGCCCTACGGCTCCCAAAGGAGACACCCAGCATGTACACGCCGACACTGCCGGAGTTCGTCGAGAAAGCCCAACAGGGCAACCTGATTCCCGTCTATCGCGAGCTGGTAGCCGATATTGACACTCCCGTCTCAGCCTATCTCAAGCTCAGCCGGCTAGGCAACGGCTACAGCTTCCTGCTGGAGAGTGTCGAGGGCAGTGAGAATGTTGCGCGGTATTCGTACCTGGGCTGCGCGCCATACCAGTCGCTGGCCTCACGCGGCCGGGAGGTGACCATTACCGCCGGCGGCACGCAGCAGCAGCACACCCTCCAGCCCGGTCAGGACGCGCTTCACCTCGTCAAGGAGCTGATGTCCCAGTACCGGTTTGTGCCGCCCGATACTCCCGACCGCTTCTACGGCGGCGCAGTCGGCTATCTCAGCTACGACATGGTGCGCTTCTTCGAAAAGCTGCCCGACGCGAATCCCGACGACCTGCAGCTTCCCGATTGCGAGCTGATGTTCACCGACACCCTGGTCATCTTCGACCACCTGATGCACCGCCTGCGTATCGTCGCCAATGCGCATGTGACCGATGATCCGCAGGCCGCGTACTGGGAGGCGACCGCGCGGATTGATCGGCTGGTGGAGGCGCTGCAAGGGCCGCTTTCCGACCAGCGCAGCCGGCCCGTGACGCCGCGCATCCCCGATGATCCCACGGCCATGAAGTCAACCATGACCAAGAGCCAGCACCGCGATGCCGTCCTCCGGGCTAAGGAATACATCGCCGCCGGTGATGTCATCCAGGTGGTAATATCCCACCGGCTTTCGGCAGAGCTGCAGGTGCCGCCCTTTGATCTCTACCGCGCCTTGCGCGTCATCAACCCCTCGCCTTACATGTACTACCTCAGCTTCGGTGACACCAAGATCATCGGCGCCTCGCCCGAGTTGCTGGTGCGCGAGGAGGCCGGCAGAGTCATCACCCGACCGATCGCCGGCACGCGCCGCCGGGGCAAGGATGCGGACGAGGACCAGCGCCTTGCCGAAGACCTGCTCGCCGATGAAAAGGAGCGCGCCGAGCACATCATGTTAGTGGACCTCCACCGCAACGACATCGGGCGCGTCTGCAAGCCCGGCAGCGTCCAGGTGGACCTGCTCATGGAGGTCGAGCACTACAGCCACGTCATGCACATCGTCACCAACGTCATCGGCGAGCTGGCCGAGGACTATGACCAGTACGATCTGCTACGGGCGGTATTCCCCGCCGGCACCGTCAGCGGCGCGCCCAAGATCCGCGCGATGGAGATTATCGAGGAGCTGGAGCCGGTGCGCCGCGGGCCCTATGCCGGCGTCATCGGCTACTTCAGCTTCTCCGGCAGCATGGACACCTGCATTACCCTGCGCACCATTATCGGCAAAAATGGCACCTACTATTTCCAGGCCGGCGGCGGCATCGTTGCCGATTCGGTGCCCGACACCGAGTATCAGGAAACGCTGCTGAAGATCGGTGCCTTGCTCGACTCAGCGCGGCTGGCCGAGAGGGGGTTCGTCTGATGCAGCGACACCCGCCATGCCCCAACCACTCTGCCGTGGAGGTGCCGACATGATAACCCTGATAGACAATTACGATTCCTTCACTTACAACCTCTACCAGTACCTCGCTGAGTTGGGAGCCGAGGTTGTTGTCCTTCGCAATGACAAGGTCGCGGTGCCGCAGGTCCTCGGAGCCGCGCCGCAGGCTATCGTCATTTCCCCGGGACCGTGCACCCCCGACGATGCCGGCATCTGCTGCGAGCTGATTGAGGCGGCTGCCGGCAAACTGCCGATGCTCGGCGTATGTCTGGGCCATCAGTGCATCGGCCAGGTGTTCGGCGGGCGCATCGTCCGCGCCCCGCGACTGATGCACGGCAAGACCTCGGAGATCTTCCATGACGGCGCCGGCGTCTTCAGCGACATTCCCAGTCCCTTTACCGCCGTTCGCTACCATTCTTTGGTCATCGAGCCGGACAGTATGCCCGCTTGCCTGCAGCTCTCCGCCCGCACTGACAGGGACGAGATCATGGGGGTGCGCCATGTGGATCACGCCATCGAGGGAGTCCAGTTCCATCCGGAATCGATTTTGACCGAGCAGGGCAAGCGGCTCCTGGCCAATTTCCTGGACACCGCCGGACTAGCCATCAACCGTGACGTTCTGGAGCCAGCCTAGGGAGGTGCTGACACGATGCTCAAGGATACCTTGACCAACCTGATTGAGGGCCGCGAGATGAGTGCTGACGAGGCCGAGGCGGCGATGGCCCAAATCATGACCGGCCAGGCCTCCGAAGCCGAAATCGGCGGCTTCCTCGTGGCCATGCGTATGCGCGGCGAGCAACCCGACCAGATTGAGGGCTTCGCTCGCTGCATGCGTGCCGCCTGCGTCCCGATCCGTCCCCGGTGCACCGACTTGGTGGATACTTGCGGTACGGGTGGCGACCGCCTCCAGACTTTCAACATCTCGACCGCTGCGGCCTTAGTAGCCGCCGGTGCCGGCGTTAGAATCGCCAAGCACGGCAATCGCTCGGTATCCAGCGAGTGCGGCAGCGCCGACGTACTGGCGGCCCTGGGGGTTGACATTGATCAATCGCCCGAGCAGGCTGCGGCCGCGATTGACGATTGTGGCCTCGGCTTCCTTTTCGCGCCGAATCTGCATCCGGCCATGAAGTACGCCATCGGGCCGCGCCGGGCTTTGGGGATTCGCACGGTATTCAACGTGCTCGGCCCGCTGACCAATCCCGCCGGCGCCTCGCGGCAGCTTCTGGGCGTTTTCGCACCTGAGCTTACCGAGACGCTGGCCGAGACTTTGGGCCGTCTCGGCTCGGTTCATGCCCTGGTGGTTCACGGCCTCGATGGCCTGGATGAGCTTTCCACCATCGGCCTGACGCGGGTCGCGGAGCTTTCCGGCGGCGAGGTCCGAACCTACCAACTGGGGGCGGCTGATTTCGGCTTTGAGCCGGCCAGGCCTGAGGACCTCAGTGGCGGCAGCCCGCAGACCAATGCCCGGATCATTGAGGACCTGCTCGCTGGCGAGCCCGGCCCTCGGCGTGACATTGTGCTCTACAATGCCGGTGCGGCTATCTACGTCGGCGGCAAGGCCGCTGACATTGCCTCAGGCATCGAGCTGGCGGCCCACAGCTTAAACAGCGGCGCGGCGCGAGACGTGCTTGAGGCCCTCCGCGAGGCCTCAAGTCAAAGCCCGGAGGCGGGCTGAGATGTCAATACTGGCCGAAATCGTGCGCAACAAGCAGCGGCGCCTAGACGCGGTGATAACTGCCGAGGCGCTGACCGAGATGCGCGGTGCGGCTCATTCAGCGCCGCCACCTCTGGACTTTGTGGCAACGCTGCGTGCCGATACGGTCCAAGTCATCGCCGAGATCAAGCGCGCCAGTCCCTCCCAGGGCGCTCTCAACCCGGACCTGGAAGTCGCTGCCCTGGCAGCGGAATACGAGCGCAGCGGTGCCGCGGCCATCAGCGTGCTGACCGACGAGGACTACTTCGGCGGGAGCATCGAGGACCTCCAGGCGGCGCGCGCTGCCGTAGCCCTGCCGCTCTTGCGCAAGGATTTCATCATCTCGGAGTATCAGATCTACGAGGCACGTGCGGCTGGGGCTGATGCGATTCTGCTGATACTGGCGGCTCTTGATCCGCCGATCCTGGAGGCGCTGCTGGGCCTCACGCACGAGCTGGGCATGGCCGCCCTGGTGGAGGTGCATACGCATCAGGAGTTGGGTATCGCCTTGACCGCCGGCGCCGGGTTAATCGGCATCAACAATCGCGACCTGCACACTCTTGAGGTATCGCTTGACACTTTTGCCGACTTAGCCCGGAGGGTGCCGCCAGCGTGCACGCTGGTCAGTGAAAGCGGCATTCACTGCCGGGCCGATGTGGAATACGTCTCCCAGGGCGGGGCCGAGGCGGTGCTGGTGGGCACCAGTCTGGTTGCTGACGCATCTCCCGGCGCTGCGCTGAAGCAGTTGCTGGGAGTGCCAACCACGCCGCGTAGTCCATCAAGACATAGCTCGGGCATCCCGTAGGCCGTGAGCGAAGTCGAACGGCTGCCCGAGGCCTTTGCCTTTGCGCCTTTCGGAGGGGCCGCATACGAGGCCTGAGCTTGTCGAAGGCCGAGAATCCGGCCCAGCCGTTGTCGTTGTCCTTTCTCCCTGTGGGAGAGGGGCGCAGGGGTGAGGGCTGCCGTTGGCATAGCCTTGAAACCCGTACCACCTGGACTGTATAGTAATTGCTCACCCGTTCTAATGTGTTAGGCTTGTCGTTGCGATCATGGAGGTGGGTTCTTTTGTCTCGGGCAGTTACGCAAGTAGGACGTTTCGGTCGTTTCGGCGGCCAGTACGTACCGGAGAACCTAATGGCCGCGGTCGAGGAGTTGGCTGTGGCCTTCGAGGCTGCAATGGCCGACCCGCAGTTTATGGAGGATTTCGCCGGATACCTCCGGGATTATGCGGGCCGTCCCAGCCTCTTATACCGTGCTGATCGCTTATCCGAACAAGTCGGCGCTCGGGTCTATCTTAAGCGCGAGGACCTCAATCATACCGGCTCGCACAAGATCAACAATACCATCGGCCAGGCGCTGTTGGCTCGCCGCATGGGCAAGCGCCGGCTCATCGCTGAGACCGGAGCCGGCATGCACGGCGTGGCCACGGCTACTATCGCGGCGCTTTTCGGCATGGAGTGTGTCGTGTACATGGGCACTGAGGATGTTCGCCGCCAGGAGCAGAACGTCTTCCGGATGCAGCTTCTCGGCAGCGAGGTGGTGCCGGTTGACGCCGGCAGCGGTACCCTCAAGGAGGCTATCAACGAGGCCATCCGCGACTGGATGGAAAACTGTGAGGACACCCACTACGTCTTGGGCAGCGTCTGCGGCACCCACCCCTATCCGACTATGGTTCGCGAGTTCCAGGCGGTGATTGGCCGCGAGGCCCGCAGCCAGTGCCTGGAGCGCGAGGGCCGCCTGCCCACTCACGTCTTGGCATGTGTCGGCGGCGGCTCCAACGCCATCGGCATATTCCATGCCTTCGTCCCCGATACCGAGGTCCAGCTTATCGGCGTCGAGGCGGCCGGCCGCGGCCTGGACACCGATCTGCACTGCGCCAGTATCGGTCGCGGCAGCTTCGGCGTGCTACACGGCGCTGCGAGTCTGATGCTGCAAGATGAAGACGGCCAGATCGCCCCCTCTCACTCGGTTTCGGCGGGGCTTGATTACCCGGCTGTCGGCCCGGAGCATGCCTACTTGCACGAGACCGGTCGCGCGCAGTATGCCGCGGCCACCGATGACCAGGCCCTGGAGGCGTTCTCGCGCCTTGCGGAGCTTGAGGGCATCATCCCGGCCCTGGAGTCGGCGCATGCGGTGGCCCACCTCTTCGCGATGCAGGACCAGTTCGACCCCGACAGCATAGTCATCATCAATCTCTCGGGCCGTGGCGACAAGGACTGCCAGGAGGTCCGGCAGATACTGGAGCAGCGATCTGATGAATAGCATCCACCGGACATTTGCCGACACACGTGAAGCAGGCCGCGGGGCGCTGGTTATCTATCTCACCGGCGGCTTCCCGACTATCGCCGAATCAGCGGACCTCATCATCGCGGCGGCCGAGTCGGGCGCTGACATCATCGAGGTAGGGATTCCCTTCAGCGACCCGATCGCCGACGGCCCCACGATCCAGGCGGCCGGCGAGCAGGCCTTGGCCGGCGGCGCGACCGTCAAGCGGCTGCTGGCGATGGTGGGCGAGGTCAGTCCTCAGGTCGCCGCGCCGCTGGTGATAATGACCTGCTACAACCCGATTCTGGCCTATGGTCCGGAGCAATTCGCGGCTGATGCTGTGGCTGCCGGCGTCAGCGGCGTGCTGATGGCCGACATGCCGCCGGCCGAAAGCGGGCCGTGGTGCGCCGCTGCGGCGGACAGTGAGTTGGCTACGGTCTTTCTGCTTGCCCCTACGACCCCGGAGGAGCGGTTCGCGGAGATCATCGAGCTGACGACCGGCTTCGTCTATATTCTCTCGCGGCAGGGCGTGACCGGAGTGCGCGAGAGCCTGCCACCCGGCCTGCCGGAGTTGGTGGCCCGCGTCAAGCGCCATACCGACATTCCGGTCGCGGTGGGTTTTGGCATCAGCAACGCCGAGCAGGTGGCTTCGGTCTGTGCGGTTGCGGATGGGGCGATCGTCGGCAGTGCGGTTGTCGGGGCGATTGCCCAGCAGGGGAGCCGCGCAGCCCGTCTCGAGGCGGTACGGACAACGGTATCAGACCTCGCCGCCGGTTGCCGCAGATAACCGCGTGCCGGTACTTCCGTGGACAGCCGCCTGTCAGCCCGATGCTATAGCCTGGGTGCCAGTGCCCTTCCCCAAGTTGAGCGCCAAGGCCGGGGCCTATTGCTTCCTGGTGAACTCCACCAAGCTCGGTATCAACAGTTCATCCCCGGGCCCGGCCATGACCACCCAGAAGCGCGGGTGCGATCCGCCCTGGCCCTCCGGGAAGCTTTCAGCAGCCAACGGCCCCATGTCGCCACGGTCAATGGTAATCCTGTCGCCGGCGGCAAGACGACCCTGCGGCTGCAGCAGGCTGTTGAGTACCGTCATGCCGACTTCGGTATGAGGTGTCGAGACGCTGGTGACGATCCGGTTCTGGTCCGGTAAGACCTCATTGACCGGACCGCCTGCGACCCGCAAGTCCTCGTCCCCGATGGAGAAATGTGTCGCATCTATCACACTCTGCATAGTCAGGCAATCGGCGAAGCCTTCAGGGGCGACGATGGCAACCTGGCCGGGCAAAAACAGGTCGGTGAGCAGCGGATCGGCGATCTCAACGACACCACCCTCATAGTCCACCGCCACTATCCTGGTGCGCTGCTGGCCCGCGCTTGCCAGCGCAAAATCGCCTATGGAGAGCTGGGTACCGTTGAGCAGCATCGCCTTCAGCGGCTTGTCCTCGGCGTCCAGAGCGAGGCAAGCGGCCTGGCCCGTGACCTTGACCTTGCCGTCTAGGACATAAGGCTGCTCTGCCGCCAGCGCGTGAAAGACGTAGTGAGTGGTACCATCAGCCAGCTCGATGCGCGCGGCAACCGCCTGCCCGTCATCCGGCTCGAGGGTTACCGGTGAGACGCGGCTAATGAAGCTGGTGTCGGTGTATGGCTCATAGACGGTGACGAAGTTGCTGGCGAGGTCCTCGCCGGTGCGGCGGCGCAGCATGAACTGGATGGTGTCAGGCAGGTACTGGTACTTCTGCGGCTTGCTGTCGGCGGCGATGATCTCTTCGTCGCTGCCGATTAAGTGCGCGCGCAAGCCGATGCCCTCCCAGGGGTACTGGGTCTGGCCCTCGCCAGGCTCCTTGAGCCGCCACTCGAAGATGGCCTGGCCCGTCAGCGGCGCGCGGCGGACGTTGAAGAGGTACTGGAAGCCGCTGCCCCGGTAGCCGCCGTAGGCCATCGAGCCCAACGGCTTGGCGGCATACCTCTCGTCATCGTAGAAGTGCTCGTAGGGCACCTCCTCGCCGGCCAGAGTGCCCTGCTCCTGAACCGGCCCCAGCGGCGGGTTGCAGGAGGTCTCGGCGGGCGCCCCCAGAGCCACGTAATCGTGCTGGTTGCCGCCGCGCACGTAGAAGACATCAAACAGATAGCTGTGCGTGGGCGACAGCTCCACCAGCATGTTGGCGCGGCGGTAGAGGCTGACCGTACTGGAGTAAGCGCCCTCGCAGGAGGCGTCCACTAGCTGGGCAAAGCCGGTCGGCTGGTAGGCGTAGAGTATGCCGGGGCCGCGGGTCTGCATGCCGGCGTTGACTACCACGGTGTTGTGCGCCACCGTGTTGGCGAAGAAGGCATAGCGCTTGTGGTTGCGCGAGTCGGTCTGTTCGGGATAGCCGATGTCGGTGAGCAGGGCGTTGTCCTGGGAGAAAAGCAGCATGTTGAGCTGGTCGGCATGGCGGTGCGAGGGGTAGTTGCCGTAGAACAGGGCGCTGGAGGTGAGACTGTCGGCGCCGCCACTCTGCAGATACGCCAGACCGTAGGCGGGGAAGTGGAATGATTCTGTGCCCAGGGGTATGTCGGGGGTCTGCGGGAGCTCGGCGACGATCTCGTCAAGCGGCTTCTCCAACAGCTCGCGGCCGGCGCCGGGGTTGGCGCGCATCACCTGAGCGATGCGTGGTTCCTGGTAGTAGGGAATCGCGCGGGCCGCAATACTGGCACTAAGCGGGCCGCCGCTGGCGAACATGTTGCCGGTGTCCCCCAGCGGCGGGACGAACTTGCCGGCGATCATCACATCAAACTGCCATGTGAGCAGCTTCTGGAAGCGAGGATTCTCGAAGAAGTTGGTGCCCAGGCCCGCCTCTGCGAGCGAGGCAGCTATTGTTGTCAAGCTGTTGACCCAGCCACGGTTGTAGCCGATCGATTCCTGCGGCATGCCGTCACGATAGACCAGATTCACCAAGGCGTCCCGCAGGCCGATATCCTGCCCGCTGGCCGGCTTGGGATTCTCAACGATATACTCGATCATCTGCTCGCGCGTGGGGTCCTGGGCCTCCTCACCGAGTACCGCGGCCAACAGCAACAGCGATTTCTGATGGCTGCCGTAGTTACCGGCAATGCGATGGGTGCCGTCGGTGATGAGGCGGGCGCACTCCATCAGCAGCCGCTCGCGAATGGTGGCATCCAGCTTCTCGGCGGTCATGCCGGCCCTCTTCTGCAGCTCCTCATCACCGGGCAGGAAGGGCCGAATCGCATCATAGGCCGGGGCGCAGACGTTAGGCGTCCTGACCTCCCAGATCATGTTAGTCCATTTGCCGTCGTAATTGGGATTATGTTCTTTAGCCTCGCGGGACTGGCTCTTGTACTCGTAGTCGGGGTAGTACTCGGCCAGCCGCCACAGCAGCAGGGCGCACTTGTGGGCGTAGAGCTTGGCCTGCTCGGGATCGGGAGCGACCAGCGCCGCCTGGCCGAGGCTGGCGATGGCGGGCATGGTAAAACTGCTCATGCTCCAGTGCGCGTAATAGGCGACAAACCAGTAGTTGGTCTCATCACCCGCCTTGTTCCAGCCCCAGCCGTCATCCACATACTGGGTATGCAGGGGGTCGTTGGGGTCGGGATGCTCGGCGTTGAAAAGCAGCGACCGGTCCTTCATGCCCGAGGCCAGAAACGCCCCGAAATCGTTGGAGGGATATTCCTCGCCGCCGACCGGGCATGTGACCTTCCAGGGGTTGTCGAAGTCAATGGTCCACCTGTAGAGGCCCTTCTCGTGGACCTTGATGCCGTGCACCGGGCAGCCGAAATTGTGCACCTGATAGCCGCGCGGCACCTGCGGTGGCACTACCAGCGTCAAGAGCCGCTCATCATCGTACTTGGCCCAGCGGTCGGCACCGGCCAGCGCCGCATCGCGCTGACCTCTGGCCCACTCATACTGCTCCAGGTTGCGTTGCATGGTCTCCAGCTTCTCCTCGGTGTAATAATTCCGCTCGAACGCGGCCCAGGCCGGAACTGAGGCCACGCCCAGCAATACCATCCAGGTCAGCAACGATCTCATCAACACCCACTCCTCTAGGCAATGCATATTCATCACCATAGCAACGACCTCCGGCTGCAACTGCAATTATGCAGGTTTTGGGCAGTTCAGGCTATAGTCTGAGACTGTAATGTCGTTAGTCGTGATGGAGGGGCCTGTCGCAGGCTGTTGCGCACGGCGAAACAGACAAGGCTGGCCCAGCCGTTATCCTCGAATCTTTCGGAGGGGCCGCATACAAGGCCTGAGCTTGTCGAAGGCCGAGAATCCGGCCCAGCCGTTAGCTCGCGTGGGTCGGGCTTTCCAGCCCGACAATCGTTCCCGTTGTAGGGGCGCATGGCATGCGCCCGCGCCGTTGCTGTTGTCCCCTCTCCCCTTGGGAGAGGGCTAGGGTGAGGGCTGCCGTCAGCACAATTCCCACAACCACGCTCGCAGCCCGAGCTCCGCCTCAGACCTCTGCAGCATCAACCGTCGGCGCTGGCATAGGCGAAGTTGGTGACAGAGACCGTATCTCTGCCTTTTTCCAGGCGCGTGATGGCGATCTCCTGCCCGGGCTCGATGCCGCTGTAGTCGTCGGTGACGACGGTGCGGATGCTGTGCATTGAGGTGCCGAACTCGTTGCGGATGGTAGTCGCGCCGGTCCCGCGCAGCGGCCCCAACAGCCGCATCTTCCCCGGCTCGCCGCCATAGACCTTGAAGGTGCGCCGCTTGCTGTCCAGTACCGGCGTCGGCTCCACGACTATGCCGTCCTCGCTGACCGAACGCACCAGCAGCCAATTATCCATCAGGTGCGGCTGGTCGTCGAGGTGGACCAGGTACTGGTTGTCGCCGAGAGCCGCCACCGACTTGATGGCGAAGGTGGAGCGGTCCTCGGCATGTTGGACGATGATCGGCTGGCCCGCCATCACCTCACCGACCGGGAAAGGCGTATCGGCCGCGATGGTGAGCGTATCATCGAGATCGCTGAAGTCCAGCAAGCGGCCCGTGAACTCAGGAGGCCCCTTGGCGGCTAGCTCGAAGCCGTCGGCATTGAGGTGCCCGCCCCCGGCCAGCAGCAGACTGACCGGACCCACCGCCGGATAAGACACCACTGCCAGGTCCGCGTCTGTGGAGATCGTGTGCTCGCCGTCATGCACCGTGACCGGTGAGGGCCGGTCCGGGCCGCCGTAGCTGATTACATAATCGGTCCCGTAGATCGTCTCGACGGCCAGCGCCACCGTGTATTCGTCATCAACCCCCGGCTCCAAGCGCCGGACGTTCTTGATGAAGGGGATATTCTGATACGGCTCCATCACCGCGACGAAGTTGTCAACCCTCGCGGTATTGGGCCGGCGCACGCAGACGATCTTCATGCGGCGGCCGATGTCTTCGTTCTTGAAGTGGCGCTGGGCCGGGCCGTCGCCGATGATCACTTTGGTGGAGTCGGGCTGGAAGCCCGACCTACGCGGAGCGTCGGCCATCCACAACCGCAGAAAGACATCGTCATGAATGAGGGGCTGGCCCGCCGGCTGGCCGCGATAGTCGTCAATCCGCGACCAGGTGGCCTGCCACGACCCTTGGGCAACGGCAGTCGCCAGGTCGGTGATACAGCGCGCGCCGAAGTATTTGTCAGCCCGGAAGCTCCAGCCGCTGTAGTCGTAGAGGCTCTGCTCGGGGTCCTCGACCTGCGTAAGCGCCAGACCGTCCGTGTCGAAGCCCAGACCGTGACAGTGGAAATAGTAATCATGGGTGTCGCCGCCGCGACCGCGGGCGATGTCAATGACGTACTGGTGGTCCTCGGAGGGCGTCATCAGCAGAACCTGGCGGCTCATTTCGCCGCTCGCGCCGTTGTCAAAGGCGGCCCAGTCGGCGGCGTCATATTCAGCGGAGTCGGCCACCTGACAGTTGGGAGCGATGAGGAAGTGCTTGCGCAAGTCGCCCCGGATTCTGGTGGTGCCGCTGGGGTTGCCGTCGGCTGCGCGCAGCACCAGGCAGTTGTGCGCCGGATGTGACTTGAGCCACGGGCGCAGAAAGTGATCGGAGCCCAGGTAGCCCAGGTCTGAGGCCAGCTCCTGCCGACAGGCGTGGATTATGAGGTCCTGAACCGCATCGTGCAGATGACCGCAGGCCTTGGTGAAGTTGAGCGACACCACCGTCGGGGCCTCCGCCGGGCCGGCCCGTAGGATTGCCTTGCGGCGGTCATGCAAAAGCACCGGCGGCAGCTTCGCCGCACGATTAAAGCCGACGGTCATGGTGCCATCGTCTTGCCTGGAGATATTGAGGTATTGGCGGTGCTTCTCCGGAATCCCGCCGCCGTAGTTTGCCATGTACCCCAACTGGGTCGTGCTGCGCCGGCCTCTGTCATATACCGAGTCTTCCCAGGCTATATAGTAGTCGTCCTCGGTCGCGTAGTAGAGCATTTTGCTGACAGCATCCTTGTACACTGGCATCTTGAAGAGGTTGATGCCCTCGGCCTCGTCATAGTAAGGGGCGCTGCGGTCGAAGTCGCCCTTCAAGCCGTGCAGGATCTGCATGATGCCGGTGAGGGAAGGCGTGTAGGTGGGCGAGCCCTCAGCACCGAGGCCGTCCTGTGAGAGGTGGTTGCGGTAGAAGTAGTAAACATCTCTGGCGACATTATCCAGGATCTTGTCATCGCGCAGCATCAACCCCATCCGCACCACCGGTGTCAGCGTCGAGCTGGCCAGGTTGTCGCCGGCCGCCACCATGCTGTAGGGCTGCAATTCCATCTCGACACAGCCGCGCTTGAGATAGAAGGCCACCGGGTCCTGGCTCCTAGCCACGCGCTCGCGGTCGCCCGGCACCGAGACCGCCGAACGCTGGCAAATCCGCCGCAGGTCGGCTTCTTCTTCGGTAAAGGCCTCCCACAACATGCAGTTGGCCTCCAGCAAGGTCCGGGCCTGCCCGGCGCGCCAGTTCCAGGCCCCGATGAAAGGGCCGTAGTAGCCGAAGGGCTGGGCCTTGACCCGGTCCTCATACAAGGGATCGCCGACCGTGGTGTCGGTCCAGTTGAAGGGCCGGAAGCCCGCCAGCTTCTCGTACCGCCACGTGTCGCCTTGCGAGGACTGGTAGAAGCCCTCCATTCTCTTCTGGAATTGCTCGGGGGTAAAGCCCTCGGCGGCCGCCAGATAATCATCGCCCAGGTACGCCCGCGCCGTACACAGCATTATCACCTTGGCCTTATGGGCGTAAGTCGCGGCCAGCTTGTGCTCTTCACTATCCACCGGGAACAGCTTGGTGGCATAGTGCCATGCCAGCGCCAGAGTCTGCACCGGCGTGCCCTGGAGATGAAGAATCGCGTTGACATAGTACTTGCCCAGGAAGTAGTAGCGCCGACCACCGCCGGAGTCGCCGTGAGTGTTGCCATCCCAGTGAGCGTGCGGGATATTGTCATGGGCCTGCGACCAGGCCTCGTCGTGAGTGCGCGCCCATACCTCGTCGGTCGGCGCGCAGCCGTTGCCATCATCGGGGTAGTCGGGGTTGGGATAATAGTAGTACTTGCGCCCCTCGGCCTGGCAGTGCTTACACACCAGCCTCCAGGGCTCCTCGATACTCCAACTGAAATCATTGTAGTAGCGCGTCTTGAAGGGGTGGAGGGGACAGGTGACGGTATAGACACCGCGCGGCTCGAAGCTCTTGTAGAACTGCCGATACCACTCATCCGGCTTCTCGGCAAGCTTCTGGGCGGCGCTGATTGTGCCCTTGACCTGGGAAATCGCCGCCTGATCACCGGCTCGGTAGTCAGCCAGCACCTGCTCCAGCGGGGTATTGCCGACTAAAAGCGCGGGCTGTTCGGGGATCTCGATCCGTGGCAAATCATCGGGCGTCATGCTCTTCGCCGTCGCTTTCGTGATACTCACCTCGTCCACACACACGCGGCCTAACTCTAGACCGTCTCGCTGGTAGCCGTCCACCTGGAACATCACAGCATAGCGTTTGGCCTCATGCGGCAGGGCCACGGTGCCCTGGTAGTGGGTCCATTCGTCGGTTTTGGGGACGGTAGCGATGAGCGGCCCGCCGATGCGATCGCTGGAGGGAGCTTGCTCCGAGCGCCACGTCTGGATATGGGCTCTGACCCGCGAGGCCTCACTCTTGATCCAGAAACTCACGGTGTACTGATTGCGTAGCACGGGGTAGCGATAGTACTTCGAGCCTGCGGGCGGCTCGGTAACGAAGGCATCGGCGCCGCTGTAGCCGTCGCGACTACCGAGGACCAGCGCCGCGCTTTGGTAGTCCTCGCCCTTGCGCTCACCCGAGCTTATCGGCGCAAACGGCTTGGGGACGAAGTAGGCGGCCTTGCCACGATAGCCCTGCTCGAGGCAGCCCCATTCAGCGACGCCGTCGTAGGCACCCCAGCCGACCGGTTTGCCGTTCTCGATCTGCTCGCAGTTCCCGTTGCGCGACAGCTCCTGGGCGGCCACGCTCGTAGCACCCAAGGTGATGAGTGCAAATATGGACATCAGGCCAAGACTGCTTCGGCTCAGCATCATTCGCCCTCCTAGATGGCGTCAGGCTAGAGACCTTGACCCGGCGGGGCCAAGCCCTGCAGCAGCGGGTCATCTACCTCGGCCTGCCAGTCCGTCAGTCGCCGCCGCATCGCCATCAGTTGTTCCGAGTAGTCGGAGTTGCCCGCCAGATTGCTGGTCTCCCAGGGATCGGCAACAATATCGAATAGCTGGGTAGTCGTGGTGCCGTTGACCAGATACTCAATCAGCTTATACCGGCGGTCGCGCAGGCACCTCTGACAGTTGCGGTAAGCGAAGAACAAATCGTCGCGCACCTGCTCGGCCTCGCCTTTGATGACCGGTGCCAGGCTTATTCCCTCCACCGCCTCAGGGGTCTCGAGGCCGATAAGATCAGTGAGCGTCGGGAAGATGTCGAGCAGGTAGCACAAGGCCTGGCGCCTCTCCCCGGCCGGCAGGCCCGGGCCGCTGATTACCAGAGGCACTCGCACGCTGTGCTCGTAGAGGTTCTGCTTGCCCAGCAGGCCGTGCTGGCCCAGCGCCAGGCCGTTATCTCCTGCGAAAACGATGATGGTCTTGTCGGCCTCTCCGGTCGCCTCCAGGGCTTCCAGAACGCGCCCGATATGGTCGTCGAGATGGCTTATCATCCCGTAGTAATCGGCCAGGTGCCGTCTCACCACATCCGGCGTGCGCGGCCAGGGCGCCAATTGCTCGTCACGAATCTCCATCTCGCCATTGTCGAAGGGATGCCTGGGCATGAAGTTCTCCGGCAGCGGAATATCGGCCGGGTGATACATATCGGCATACTGCTGCGGCGGTGTCCGGGGATCGTGCGGTGCTGTGGAAGAGAAATAAAGCAGAAAGGGGCGCTGGGGATCGCGCTTGTGCAGAAACTCAACCGCGGCATCGGCGAACAGCTCGCTGGAGAATTTCTCGCCGGTGTATCGTGCCTGTTGGGGGTAGCGGCCGGTCGGGTCGAAGTCGTGTACCGGTACTTGATGATGGTCGGACATACCGCCGAAGAAGATCTTGGCCCCGTCGGCGAAGCAGCGCGCGAAAGAGGCCGGCTCATTGTGCCACTTGCCGGTGCTGAAGGTCGTATAGCCGGCCTGCTGGAAGACCTCGGGAAAGGCCACAGTCGCGGCCAGGTCGCGCGGCGCCCGATAAAGCGTCCGTCCGCTCATCAGCATCGCGCGGCTGGGACAGCACACCGCCGGCATCGTCGAGCCCATGATGGTGGCGTGGGTGAAGCTGACGCCATTGGCGACCAGACTGTCCATATTCGGCGTCCGGATTATCTCGTTGCCTAAGGCGTGGATAGTGTCGAAGCGCTGATCATCGGTGAATAGAAACAGCACATTGGGCCGTTCAGCCGTGCTCATATTGTGCCGTCCTCGTGCGTTCCCAGGTTATAGGAGCTAATCCGCGGTATAGGCGGCGTAGGCAAAGTTAGTGATCGAGACCGTATCTTTGCCCTTTTCCAGGCGGGTGATGGCGATCTCCTGGCCCGGCTCGACGCCGGTGTAGTCATCGGTCAGGAGACTGGTAAAGGAGTGCATCAGGACGCCGCTTTCCGAGTAAATATGCCGGCTGCTGAAGCCCCGCAGCGGCCCCAGCATCCGCAGCTTGCCCGGCTCGCCGGCATAGACCTTGTATGCGCTCTTCTTGCTGTCCAGCACCGGCGGCGGCTCGATCAGAACGCCGCTCTGATCCACCTGGGACACCAGCAGCCAGTTGTTGACCAGATGCGGCTGGTCGTCGAGACGCATCAGGTACTTGCCCTCATCCAGGGCCTCAACCGAGGCGATGGTGAAGGTCGAGCGGTCCTCCGCATGTCGGACGATGACCGGCAGACCGGCCAGCACCTCGCCTTCAGGTATCGCGTCGCTGCTGGCTACGGTCAAGGTATCCTCGGCGTCATTGAAGTCCAGCAGGCGACCGCTCAACTCCGCCGGCCCCTCGAGCGTCAGGGAGAAGCCGTCGGCCTTCACGTACTTGCCGCCGGCTACCAGCAGCCGCGCCCCGCCGCTAGTCGGATAAGACACCACCGCCACGTCGCCGTCGGTGCTAATAGCGTGGCCGCTGTCGGTTATATGGACCTCGGAGGGTTGGCCCGGGCCGCCGTAGGTGATGAGGTAGTCGGTACCGTGAACGGTCTCGACGGCCAGGCCGATGGTATAGCCGTCGTCACAATCAAGGTCGAGGCGGCGGACCTCCTTGACGAAAGGTTGGTGCTGGTATGGCTCAATGACGCCGGCGAAGGTGTCAACCTGCTCGGTGTTGGGCCGGCGCACGCACAGGACCTTCATGGTGCGGCCGAAGTCCTCGTTGCGCAGATAGCGCTGGGCCGGGCCGGTGCCGACGATGACCTCGCTGCCCGGCTCGTCAACCATCCACAGGCGCATGAAAACATCTTCGTGAATCAGCGGCCGCTGCTTCGGCTGGCCGCGATAGTCGTCTATCCGCGACCAGGTGGCGCGCCAGGGCCCGGCGGACCTGCCGGCAGCCAGTTCGTGGATATTCCGCGAGCCCCAGCCGGCGGCGCACCTGAAGGTCCAGCCACTGTATTCGTAGAGGTCCTGGTCAGGATCGGGCACTGGCTGCAGATTGATCCCGTCGGTGTCAAAGCCGAGGCCGTGGCAATGCAAGTAGTAGTCGTGAGTGGTCCCGCCCTTGCCGCGGACGATGTCAACCACGTACTGATGGTCCTGCGACGGCACCATCAGGATCACCTGGCGACTGAATTCGCCGACTTCATCCTCGCCGGCGGCCGCCCAATCCGCCGCATCGTACTCGGCGGTGTCAACTATCTGGCAGGTGGGTGTCGCGATGAAATGCTTGCGCAGATCCCCCCGCAGCCTGCTGGTGCCATGGGGACTGCCGTCGGCCGCCCGCAGCGTCAGGGAGTTATGCGCCGGATAGGTGCGGATCCACTCAGTGGTGAGGAAGTGGCATGACCCCATGTAGCCGAGGTCGGAGGCCAGCTCCTGGCCACAGGCATGCACCATCAACGTCTGCGTCGGCGGGTGGTAGTGCCCACACATCTTGGTGAAATCGAGCGAGACCACGGTCGGGTGCTGCACCTTCCCGGCCCTCAGTACCGCCTTGCGGCGGTCGTGTAGCAGCACCGGCGGCCATAGTACGGACTTGTCGAAGTTGACCGAGTGCTTGCCGTGTCCATCCTGCGTGATGTTCAGGTACTTGAGGTGCTTTTTAGGTATCTTGCCACCGTAATTGAGAATGCGCTGATGCTGAAGAGTGCTGCGCTGAGCGCCGTAACACGAATCTTCCCACGAAATGTAATGGTCATCATCGTCAGTGACGTAATAGGGCATCTTGACGGCGCAGGCGGCATAGACGGGCATCCTGTTGAGGTTGATAGTGTCATTCTCGGCATCATAATAGGGGGCGGTCTTGTCGAAGTCGCCCTTGAGACCGAAAAGCCTGTCACCCAGGCCGGCCACCCCATAAGCCGAGTAAGTTGGTGAGCCCTCGTGGCCCAGACCATCGGCGGAGAAGTAGTTGCGCCAGAAATAGGTGACATCCTGCGCGACCTTCTCGATGATCTCGTCATCACGCAGAAACAGGCCGGCGCGGATTCTCGGCAAAATCGTCGCTGCCAGCAGATTGTCGCCGCCGCTGTCGAGGTTGAAGGGGTGCATCTCGGTCTCGAATACGCCGCGTTTCATATAGAAGGCCGGCGGGTCCTGGCCCATCGCCAGCTTCTCGCGGTCGTCGGGAATTGAGAGCAGCGGGCGCTGGCAAAGACGGCGGAGGTCATCTTCGTCCTCACCGAAGGCGGCCCGCAGGCGGCAGAAAAGCTCCAGCAGATAGCCGGCCGTGTTAGCGCGCGAGTTCCACGAACCCGCCCAGAGCCGTCCGTCACGAACCGGCACGCCTTCCCAAACCGGGTCATCAGCTATCACATCACGGTTATCGTAGAAGCGGAAGCCGTCGAGCTTCTGATACTGCCACCGGTCGGTCTCGGAGGGCTGGTAAAACTCGCCCATCCGCTTGCGGAACTCTTCGGGTGTGAGGCCCTCGGCGGCGGCCAGGTAATCGTCACCCAGGTAGGCCCGGGCGCTGCACAGCATGATGACCTTGGCCTTGTGGGCGTAGAGGTCGGCTTTCTGGTACTGCTCGCTCTCCGGCGGGAACAGCTTGACGGCGTAGTGATACGCCAGCGCCAGTTGCGGGCCGATCGTGCGGTGCATGCGACTGAGCGCATTGACATAGTACTTGCCCTTGAAGTAATAGCGGCGGCTGTCGAGATAGGCGTGACTGGAGCCGTCCCAGTGGTCATGCGGTATGCCGCGGTGGGCCTTGCTCCAGGCGGCGTCATGATCCCGCGCCCAGACCTCATCAGTCGGCGCACACCCGTTGCCATCATCCGGGTAATCGGGGTTCGGGTAATAGTAGTACTTGCGCCCCTCCGCCTTGCAGTGTGGGCAGATCAGCTTCCACGGCTCGTTGAGGCTCCATTCGAAGTCGTTGTAGTAGCGGGTGAGGAAGGGATGGATCGGGCAAGAGGTGGTGTAGATACCACGCGGCTCGAAGTTGCCGAAGAACTGCCGATACCATTCATCCGAGTGCTCGGCCAGCTCGTCCGCCTGCCTTAGAGCCGCGCTCACCTGACCCACGGCTGCCTTGTCACCTGCGCGATACGCTGCGAGGATCTCCTCCAGCGGAGTGTCTCCGACATAGACGGCCGGGTCGTCAGGAATCTCGATGCGGCGCAGACTATCGGCGTTCAAGCCGGTCACCCTCTCGATCTTCAACTCATCAATGCAGACGCGGCCCAGCTTCAGGCCGTCCTTCTCGTAGCCGAATACCTGAAACACGACGGCGATCTTCTTGACGCCTGCTGCCACCGAGCCGGTGGCCTCGAAATACGTCCAGTCATCAAGGTGGCCGATACGGGTGATGAGAGTAGCGCCGCCGCCACGGTCGGCCCCAGTCGCCTTCTCTGTCGTCCAGCCCTGTAGGAACACATTTATCTTGCTGGATTCGCTCTTGATCCAGAAGCTGACCTTGTAGGCATCAGCGCCGCCGCTCTTGAAGTATTTCGCGGCCTGACTGGGAATGTGAGGGATTGCGTCAGGCCCGCTATAACCACCGGAGCTGCCCTGTACCATCCCGCAGTTGATGTAGTTCTCCCCCGCCCGGTCGCCGGAATCTATCGGGTGGAAGGGCTCCGGGATGAAATAGACGGCCTTGCCCTGATAGCCGTCCTCCAGGGACCCCCATTCGCTGAGGGAGCTGTACGGTCCCCAGCCCACCGGCTTGCCGTCCTCGACCTGCTCGCAGTTGCCATTACGCGACAGGTCCTGCGCAGCCCCTGCGGCGCTCACAAGCAACATGGCGATGAGCACAGCTTGAATACGCGCTGCCGACATGAGCGATCCCTCCTGACGAACCCAACGGTCTAGTTGCCGTCGTACTCCATATAGGCGTACCTGGTCACGAAGACCGTATCATGCCCCTTTTCGAGGCGGGTGATGCCGATGTCCTTGCCAACTTCGACACCTGTGTAATCATCCGTGTGAACGCGATGGAAGCTGAGCATGGTGGTGCCCCACTCGTCAGCAACCGCAGTCGCGCTTGTGCCCCGCAGCGGCCCCAGCAGGCGCATCCGGCCCGGATCGCCCGCATAGACTTTGAACGTCGTGCGCTTGCGATCAAGCACCGGCGGCGGCTCGACGGTGATGCCGCCGCTATCCACATCCCGCACCAGCAGCCAGTTGTTCATCAGGTGCGGCTGGTCGTCCAGATGCAGCAGGTAGCGGCCCTCCCCCAGTGCCTCGACGCTGGCGATGGTGAAGGTGGAGCGGTCTTCACGGTGCTGCACAATCACCGGCTGGCCGGCGAGTTGCTCGCCCACCGGGAAGGCGTCATCGCTCTCGATGGTCAGGGTGTCGTCGGGGTCGCTGAAATCAACCAGGCGTCCGCTCAAAGAGGGCGAGCCCTCCAGCTTGAGGCTAGCCTCATCGGCTTGCAGATAGCCGCCGCCGGTGAGCAGTGCTCGCGGCGGCCCGGCCTCGGGGAACGCAGCCATCGCGAAATCAGCATCGGTGGCGATGGTGTGCCGGCCGTCTTTGACCTGCACCTCCGGCGGCGTCCCCGGGCCACCGTAGGCGATGACATAGTCGGTGCCATAGATGGTGTCTATCGCCAGACCCACCACGTAGTCGTCATCGGTGTTGAGGTCGAGGCGGCGCACTGCTCGAATAAAGGGCGTTTTCTGGTATGGCTCGATTACCGCGACGAACTTGTCAATGGCCTCGGTATTGGGCCGGCGCACGCACAGTACCTTCATCTCGCGGCCGAAATCGTGATTCTGAAACGAGCGCTGGGCCGGCGCGGTCCCGACAAATACTTCGCTGCCCGGCTCGTCCACCATCCACAGCTTCATGAACACGTCCTCGTGGATCAGCGGCTGCTGGGCGGGCTGATCCCGATAGTCATCAATCCGCGACCAGATCGCCTGCCACGCATGTGCCGAAGTGCCGGTCGCAAGCTGCTTGATATTTTTTGCGCCGAAATTGTCGGGGCAGTTGAAGGTGAAGCCGCTGTGCTGGTAGAGGTCGGTCTCCGGGTCGGCCAGCGGCTGCAGGTCAATGCCCTCGGTCTCAAAGCCCAGCCCGTGGCAGTGCAGATAATAGTCGTGAGTGTCGCCGCCGCGCCCGCGGGCGATGTCTATCACATACTGATGGCCCTCGGAGGACGCCATCAGCACTAGCTGGCGGCTGAATTCGCCGTTTTCGGTATCCCCGAACCTGGCCCAGTCGGCCTGGTCGTATTCGGCGGTGTCAACCACCTGGCAGGTCGGGGTGATGATGAAGTTCCGGCGCAGGTCGCCGCGCAACTCCCCGGTGCCGGCGGGATTGCCGTCGGCGCGCCGCAGCACCAGGCAGTTGTGGGAGGGGAAGCTCTTCAGCCAGCGGGTGGTCAGGAAGTGGCCCGAGCTCAGATAGCCCTGGAGTGAGGCGAGTTCCTGGCCGCAAGCATGCACCATCAGGTTCTGGGCGGCAGGCTGATAGTGGCCGCACTTCTTGGTGAAATCCAGTGAAACCACGGTCTGCCGCTCGGTTCTACCCGCGCGCAGGATCGCCTTGCGCCGGTCATGGACCAGCCGCGACGGCAAGGCTACGGACCTGTCAAACTCCAGCCTCACGGTCCCATCCTCGGCGCGGTCAATCTTGAAGTACTTACGCTCCTTCTCGGGAATGCCGCCGCCGTACTGCTCAACCAGGTGGGCCTGAGCCACCGTGCGCTTCGCCTGGTAACTGGAGTCCTCCCAGGGGATGTAGTGGTCGTCCTCGGCGGTTGCATAGTAGAGCATCTTGGTGACGGATTGGGTGAAATCGGGCATCTTGAAGAGGTTAAGCGCGCCCAGCTCCTTATCATAATAGACGGCCTCTTCGTCGAAGTCGCCCTTTATGCCATATAGCTTCTGCATCACGCTGATGATGCCGTAGGCGCAGTGGGTGTAGCTGGGCGAGCCCTCCGCGCCGAGACCGTCGGAGGTGAAGAAGTTGCGCCAGAAGTAGGCGATGTCCCTGGCGACATTCTCGATGATAGCATCATCCCGCAGCATCTGTCCGGCGCGCAGGCGCGGTGTCTGGGTAGCTGAGGCCTGATTATCGCCGCCGGTTTCGAGGTTGAAGGGGTGGATCTCCATCTCGAAGATGCCGCGCTTGAGGTAGTGCGCCGGCGGGTCCTGCTCCCGAGCCACCTTCTCGCGGTCGCCCGGCAACGAGACCACCACCCGTTGGCACATGCGGCGGAGGTCGTCATCTTCGGCTGTAAAAACAGCGCGGGTGCGGCAGAACGACTCGAACAGATACCTGGCCATAGCGCCAAGGTGGGCCCACGAGCCCTCGAAGAACTTGTAGCCCCGAGGCCGCTGCGCGGTGATGTCGTCATAGACCGGGTCGCCGACGGTGACGTCGCTGGTGCCGCTGAAGGGGCGGAAGCCGTTCAGCTTCTCGTACCGCCACGGCTTGCCGTCGGAACGCTGACAAAAGCCCTCGATGCGCTTCTGGAATTGGGCCGGGGTCATGTTCTCGGCGGCGGCCAGATAGTCATCACCGAACCGCGCCCGGGCCGAAAACAGCAGGATGAGCTGGGCCTTATGCGCATAGACGGCGGCCCGCTGGTACTCCTCACTGTCCTCGGGAAAAAGCTTGGTGGCGTAATGCCAGCCGAGACTGAGTGCCTGCGTCACATTGCCTTCCAGCTTGGTGAGCGCCAGGCCGTAGTATTTGCCCAAAAAGTAGAAGCGCCGGCCATCAACATCGCCGTGAGTGTGGCCGTCGAAGTGGTCGTGAGGGATGTTGCGATGCGCCTTCGACCAAACCTCATCGTGGGTGCGTGCCCAGGCCTCATCGGTCGGCGCGCAGCCCTGGCCGTCGTCGGGATAGTCGGGATTGGGATAATAGTAGTACTCGCGGCCTTCAGCCTTACAGTGCTTGCAGACCAGCTTCCAGGGCTCGTCCAGGCTCCACTCGAAGTCCATGTAGAAACGGGTCTGGAAGGGGTGGATGGGGCAGGTGATGGTATAGCGGCCGCGCGGCTCGAAGTTGGCGAAGAACTGGCGATACCACTCGTCCGGCTTCTCCGCCCACCCGTCGGCGGCGGCCAGAGCCGACTTTACCTGTGAGATTACCGCCTCATCGCCTGCGCGGTAGGCCTCCAGGAGCTCCTCCAGGGGCGTCTCGCCCACATATATGGCGGGATCGGGCGGTATCTCGATGCGCTTGAGTTCATCGGCGGTCAGGCCCTTCACTTTTTCTATTCTCACCTCGTCAACCTGTACCGGCCCCAACTTGAGACCCTGGTCCTCAAATCCGTCCACCAGGAACATGATGCAGAAGCGCTTAGTATCCGGCTGGGGCGTTGCCGTCATTTCATAGTAGGTCCATTTGTCGGTGGCGGGAAGGTTGGTAAGCTGCCCGGTGCCGTCAACCCGATCCTGCGGCGTCGCTGCCTCCGTCTTCCAGCCGCGCAGATATACCCTGACGCTGGAAGAGGCGCTTTTCATCCAGAAGCTGACCTTGTACCTATCGGAGGCGGGGTATTTGGAGTACCTGGCTTCGGGGCTGGGCTCATGCACCAGCGCCTCGGGGCCGCGGTAGCCGTTGGCATCGCCCTGCACCAGCGCGGAACTGGTGTACATGCGGCCCTGGTTATCGCCTGCCTTCCAGGCGGAGAAATCCTGGGGGATGAAGTACACGCCTCTACCTTGATAGCCCGGCTCGAGCGAGCCCCATTCCTTGGCCGTGCCATAGGTATCCCAGCCGACCGGCTTGCCGTTCTCGACCTGCTCGCAGGTCCCATTGCGAGAGATGTCCTCAGCGGTGGCGATGGCTGTGGCCAGGGTCAGTGCCAGCGCGATAGTGCACAGGCTCTTGCTGAGTGGCTTCATTGGCTCCCTCCGAGTGCTGACAGGATGACCGAATCGCCCCGGTCGCTTGCATTGTGAGGCTGGTTCAGGTAATCTTCTACATTCACAACCGCATATTTCGTGGATTCGGGCGTCTAACCTTCCCCTAGGGTGCCGGCCCAATGGAGTTGCGGGTAAGCAGTTCACAATTGAGCGGCCGGGCGGCCATGCCGGCGTCGAAGTCCCACACGATCCGGGCGCTGGTGATTGGCGGCCTGGCGAATGGGCAGAGCCGCCTGATCAAGCCGCTGCGTTCGGCTGATACGACCTCGGCCATCGAAGCAATGCGGCTGCTGGGCGCCCGGATTGTCGAGCAGGACGATGACCTCATCGTTGCGGGCGTAGCAGGCCATCCTCAGGCTCCGGCAGAGCCGATAGATGTCGGCAACTCCGGCACAACGCTATATATCACCTGCTTGACCGCGGCGCTTGCCGACGGCACCACGGTGCTGACCGGTGATGAGCAGATCCAGGCCCGGCCGGTCGCGCCGCTGCTGCAAGCGATCAACGACCTCGGCGGCACAGCGCGTTCGCAGCGTAATAACGGCTGCGCGCCCGTCCAGATTAGCGGCCCTCTGCGCGGCGGGTGTACGTCCATCGAGTGCCCGACCTCGCAGTACCTGACCGCGCTGCTGATTAACTGCCCGCTGGCGCAGGGAGATACGCGCCTCGAGGTGCCGCTGCTCCACGAGCGCCCCTACGTCTATATGACGCTTGACTGGCTCGACCGCCAAGGCGTCAAGTACCAGGCCGAGGGGCTGGGAGCTTTCGAGATACCGGGCGGGCAGCGCTACGGGCCCTTCTCCCGGCAGATACCCGCCGACTTCTCTTCAGCCACCTTCTTCCTGTGCGCGGCGGCGGTGACCGGCTCGGAGGTTACTCTCACCGGCCTCGATATGGCCGACCCCCAGGGCGACAAGGCCGTGATAGACATGCTGCGGCGGATGGGGACCGAGATCGAGGTTGAGGGCCTGGAAATGACCGTACGCGGCGGGAATCTGCGCGGCTGCGAGCTTGACCTCAACGCCACGCCCGATGCCCTGCCCGCGATGGCGGTCACGGCTTGCTTCGCCGAGGGCGAGACGCTGCTGGGCAATGTCCCCCAGGCGCGCCTGAAGGAAACCGACCGCCTAGCGGTGATGGCCGCCGAGCTGGCGAAGATGGGCGCTGATGTCGAGGCGCTGCCCGATGGGCTGATAGTCAGAGGCAGCCAAATGCACGCAGCCGCGGTTGAGGGGCACAGCGACCATCGCGTGGTCATGGCTCTGGCGCTCGCGGGCATGGCCGTGGAGGGCGAGACGATAGTCTCGACCGCGGAGGCGGTGGCCGTAACCTTCCCTAACTTCGTCGGTCTAATGCAGGAACTCGGCGCCAGTATCGAGACAGGCGGCTCCATGCAGACATAGCAGAGCCGTCGAACTGGAACCCTAACTAACGCGGCAAGGTCCGTGATGACCGCCGCCGCAGGAGGCGATAGATATGCTAGGCAATACCTTCGGCAGGGTGTTTCGAGTGACAACTTGTGGCGAGTCCTACGGCAAGGCCCTGGCGGCGATCTGCGACGGTGTGCCGCCCGGCCTGGAGCTTTGTGACGCCGACATTCAGGAGGAGCTGGACAAGCGCCGTCCGGGCCAGAGCGCCATCGACTCGCCCCGCCAGGAGACCGATCAGGCGCAGATATTCTCCGGCATGCGCGACGGTTATACCACCGGCGCCCCGGTCGGCATGATCATCTACAATGTGGACACGCTGCCCCAGCACGTCAAGGAGTACCAAGATGTCAAGGACCTGATCCGCCCGGGCCATGCCGAGTACACCTACCGCATCAAGTACGGCGATTACGTTGACTGGTGCGGGGCGGGCCGGGCCAGCGGGCGCGAGACCGCCGGGCGGGTGGCCGCCGGCGCGGTTGCCAAGAAGATACTGGCCCGCGAGGGCATCAGAGTGGTCGCCTACGTCCAGAAGCTCATGCACATCGAGGCCGACGTGTCCGACCTCAGCTTTGATGAGCGGGAGGCCAATTCGCTGAAGAACGAGATCTTCTGCCCGGACCTGGAGACCGCCCGGGAAATGATCGAGTTCACCAGGCAGATCAAGGACGAGGGCGACACCGTCGGTGGCATCGTGGAGATACTCACCGTCGGCGTGCCGCCGGGGCTGGGTGAGCCGGTCTTCGACAAACTCAGCGCGGGTTTGGCCCATGCCCTGATGAGCATCCAGGCCGTCAAAGGCTGCGAGATCGGTGCCGGCTTCGCCACAGCCATGATGAAGGGCTCGGAATGCAACGATATCCCCTACATGAAAGACGGCAAGATCCGCTTCCACACCAATAACTCCGGCGGCATTGACGGCGGTATTTCCAACGGCGAGGACATTGTCGCACGCATCGCCGTCAAGCCGACCTCTACTATCTCAATCGCGCAGCCGACGGTCAACATGGCGACGATGGAGGAGGCCGAGCTGGCCGCTATCACGCGCCGCGATGCGACGATCTGCGGGCGGATATGCGCCGTAGCCGCCGCTATGACGCGCATGACTATCCTCGACCACCTGATGATGTGGCGCGGCTATGATGCCATCTCCGGCATCGAGCACAAGCTCGGCTGGTAGGGACCTGGCCGACCCAACGGACTAAACCAAGCCCCGCGCGGAGCTGAAGAGCAACTTCGGCTCCGCGTTTTTCTTTGCAGGACAAATGCCCACCTAGAAAGAACCCAAAGACAGGAGTATGACGCGCCTGCTGACAATGAAGTTCGACTCGGAGGCGACAGAAGCGTGGACAAGCTGCTGGTCGTGGGCTGTGGCTCCATCGGAGAACGCCATATCAGGTGCCTGGGCAGTTGCGAGGGCGTGCAGGTCACGCCATGCGACCCCAGAACGGAGCGCCTGCAGCAGATGCAGGAGCTCTATGAGACCCAGCCGGGCCTGAGCGACTATGCCCAGGCGAACCTCGACGACTTCGACGCCGTGCTGATATGCACGCCCAGCGACCAGCACATCCCCCAATCACGCCGCGCCGTGGAGCATAACTGTCACGTATTCGTCGAGAAGCCGATATCGGTGAATATGGAGGGTGTTGATGAGCTGATCAACGCTGCGACCGAGCGTGATCTGGTGTTGCAGATGGGCTATACACTGCGCCACCATCCGCTGCTGCAGCGGGCCAAGGCGCTGATCGAGCAGGGCGCGATTGGCGATGTCTATATGGCCGATATTCACTGTGGGGCGTATATCGGCGACGCCCGGCCCGAATACGCCAAGCTCTACTGGGCCCATCGCGCCACCGGTGGCGGCGTGCTTTATGATGCCTCCCACGAGCTCGACCTGATTAACTGGCTGCTGGGGCCGGTGGCGGAGGTCGCCTGTCTGGCTGAGCACTTCATGCTCGACGTGGACGCGGAGGTGGATGACGGAGCAGTGCTGGCGATGCGCACGGAAAGTGGCGTGCTGGTCAACATGTTCTGCAACGACATTCAGCGCAACTACAAGCGCGGCGGGCAGATTGTCGGCGCAGCCGGCACGGTGGAGTACAGCTATGACGAAAGCCGCGTGTCGCTTTACGATGCCGATACCCGCCAGTGGACGCACCAGCAGCGGCAGTACGAGCGCGACGATTTCTACATCAATCAGATGCGCAACTTCTGTGCCGCGATTCGCCGCCAGGAGCAATCGGCAGTAACCGGCCGGGACGGCAAGCTGGCTCTGGCCACGGCCCTGGCCGGCTACCGATCAGCGGCTGAAAGGCGCTTTGTGAGCATCCAGGAAGTGCTGGCGTAGGGCGCCTCGGCAAGCCCCGCAACCAGACAGGTGGTAAAGCTGGACTGAGCCGGGGGAATTGCGGGATGCTAACTTGATATGAGATCGGCCTGGCGGATGTGGCTTGACGGGGAGTGTGGGCATGGACTCGTCGGTATTTCTGACCAACTTCGGCACTCTCGACTGGATCATCGTTATTGTCTATCTGGGGGGCACCGTTGCCAAGGGCGTATGGGTGAACCGCTATGTCGGCGACCTAACCGATTTCATCATCGCCGGCCGCGGGCTGCGCATTTACCTGGCGATTGCTACCATGACCGGCACCGAAATTGGGCTGGTCACGATCATGTACAATGCCCAGGAAGGCTTCGCCCGCGGCCTGTCGGCCTATGTCATCGGCCTCTGCTGGCTGGTGGGTATGTTAGTGATCGGGCTGACGGGGTTCATCGTCTATCCACTGCGCAAGTTCGAGATCATGACCATCCCGGAGTATTACGAGCTGCGCTACGGGATCCGTACCAGGGTCGTCGGCGGCACGATTCTGGCGCTGGCGGGCATCCTCAACATGGGCCTGTTCCTGCAGGCGGGCGCTCGTTTCATGACCGGCATGTTGGGCATCGGCACCGGCTTCGGCCTCAAGGTGCTGATGACGGCGATGCTGTTCATGGTTCTGCTCTACACCGCCTTCGGAGGCATGGTCTCGGTGGTGATTACCGACTACGTGCAGTTTGTGGTGCTGGGCGTGGCGATGGTGGTCGCGACCGTCTGGGCCGTCGGGCATGTCGGCTGGGACAACATCGTTGATACGGCCGTCGCTCAGCACGGGACCGGCGGCATAGACCCGCTTGCCGGCGATGGCTACGGCTGGTGGTACATCGTCTGGATGGTCTATCTGGCGGTGTCAGGAGGGTCACTGTGGGCCACGGCTACTACCCGCGCCCTGGCCGCCCGTAGTCCCAAGACCGCTCAGCGGTTGTACGGCTGGACCTCGATCACCTTTCTCGCCCGCGTTGTGATCCCCGTCACCTGGGGCGCAGCGGCCCTGGCCTTCATTGCCGCTACGCCGGAACTGGCCGCCGCCTTCCTGGGTGATGGCCCCGATAAGTTCAACAGCCAGTACGCCATGCCGGTATTCTTCGCCCGGCTGCTGCCTTCAGGCTTCCTCGGCATCCTGGCCGCCGGCATGATGGCCGGCTTCATGAGCACCCATGACAGCTACCTGCTGTGCTGGGCCTCGGTCATCACCCAGGATGTGGTCGCGCCGCTGTACCGGGTCAGTGGGCGTGGCCGGCGGACCGCCGGCGTCATCTCCGCTGCCCTGGGCGGCGCAGCGGTAGCCGGGATCGTCTATGGAGTGCTCAATCTGCTCGGAATCCCGGCTATGCCCGGGGTAATCATCGGCTTCCTGGCCGGCCTACCGTGCGCCGGCTGGCTCTTCCGCCGAGTTCCGCAGATTCTCGAAGCTCCGGACCTTTCCGAGCGCGGCCGCTTCATCATCACCCGCACCGTCATCGTCCTCATCGGCGTTTTCCTACTGGTCTGGGGCTTGTGGTACGAGGCGCCGATGACCCTCTGGACATACATGGCGGTGACCGGCACTATCTACCTGGCCGGCGCGATGTCCTGCATAGGGTTTGGTCTCTACTGGAAGGGAGCCAACGAGACCGGGGCGCTGCTGGCCCTGATCGCCGGGCTTGTCGCCGTTCTCGGCATCCTGCCGTGGCAGAGCTGGGGTATCGAGTGGATCACCTCGACCAATACCTCGGTAGCCGCCATCATCGCCGCCGCCGTGGGTATCATCGCAGGCTCTCTGCTGTTCAGGACGCGCGCCGTCCCCAAGCGACCGGATGAGGAGGAGACATAAATGGACCTGGGCGAAATTACCATTGCGGACATCTGGCTGGTGGTGCTGGGGATTGCTTTGGGGGCTTTTGGGTTGATGGTGGTGATCTGCGGGGTTGGAGGCCTCAACGACATATTCAACCTATTGCGCACCTTGCGCGGGGACGACGAGGACACCGCTGCCGGGCAATAATCTGTCTCCGGCCTTAGCCACCCATCGTCCTGCACTCCAACCTAGCGAGGTATTCATTTGGCAACTGAGACCGGCCCTATCTCTGAAAGCAGCAATGACGAACGCCCGGCTATAACCGCGCGAGCGTTGGTGATCGGTATCCTCGGTGTCGCTTTCGTCGGCCTGGGCTTCCCCTACGCCAACCTGGTAGTCCAGGGGACCCGCCCCGCTAATACCGCGCTGGGCTTCGGCGTGGTCTTTGTCTTTCTGGTGCTGGTGGCGCTGATCAATCCCCTGCTGAGTCTGGTGCGCCGCCGGGCGTTTCTGTCGCGGCCCGAATTGATTATGGTCTTCATCATGTTGCTGGTCGCCTCGGCGGTGCCGACCTGGGGAATGATCGGTCAACTCATCCCGATCATGACCGGGGCCCAGTACTACGCCACACCGGCAAACCGCTGGGCCGAGGACATCGTCCCCCATCTGCCCGACTGGGCCGTGCCCAAAGACCAGTACCTGGTGGATAACTTCTACGAAGGCCTGCCGCGCGGCGAGGCCATCCCCTGGGAAGGCTGGATCGTCCCGCTGCTGGCCTGGTTCGTGTTCATCGCCGGTCTCTACGCCGCCACTTTGGGCATCACCCTGCTGCTGCACCGCCACTGGTCGGAGCACGAGCGCCTGGTCTATCCCTTGATGCGCCTGCCCATCGAGATGGCGCGCGACGTCGGCGGCCGGCGCATACTCGCCGGCCTCTTCGGCAACAAGCTGATGTGGCTCGGCTTTGCCGTTGCTTTCCTGCTCAGCTCCTACGTGGCGCTCACCTACTACGCAAAAACGCTACCGGTACTGCACCTGCGCACCGCTGTCAATGTGCCGATTCAGAGCGAGAACATCTATTTCCGCCTGTGGACCAACCCCTCGGTCATCGCCTTTACCTACTTGATCCACACCGACCTGGCCTTCAGCCTGTGGTTCTTCTCGATCTTCACCCAGTTTCAGAATCCGATGATGCGGATCTGGGGTATCGGCCTCGGCACCAGCGAGGTCTATGGCGCAGGCACGCCGGCGATCTCGAGCCAGGCTATGGGCGCGATGATCGTGCTGGTTCTATACGGGTTCTATACGGCCAGAGCCCCTATCGCCGACATCTTCAGGAAGGCCCTTGCCGGCACGCCGACCGACCACAATGAGGAGGGCGCCGCCTCCCCACAGATCATCGTCGGCTGTTTGCTGTTCGGCTTTACCGTCATGGTCGGCTGGCTCTACCTGGCAGGCCTTAATGTAGTGAGCATTGTCGTGTTCTTGTTCGGGGCCTTCGTCACCTTTATCGCCCTGACCAGGGCCACGATTCAGGGCGGCGTGCCGGTGTCTCGGGCCGCGTTGGTGCCGCAGTCCTTCACCGCCTCGCTGCTCGGTAGTCGCTACATCGGCCCGGCCGGGCTGGCGACCCTCAGCATGACCTTTGTCTGGGTGGCGGACATCCGCGTCTTCATGATGCCCTTTGCGGCACACGCGGCCAAGCTCTGGAGCGAGATCAAAGGCAAGCCACGCGGCTTCGTGCCGATTGTTGTGATCGCGGTCCTCCTCTGTGGGATTCTCGCCACGATTATCACCATCTACGAGGGCTACAACGAGGGCGCAGTATGGCTGAGCAGTTGGCTGTTCGACGGCTGTCCCAACCGGGCCTACCAGTTCGCCGACGAACACATCCATAATCCCCAGCCCGCCTCCGCCGGTAAGATGCTGTTTCTGGGCATCGGTGCCGCCATCATGTGGGCGCTGACGGTCCTGCATTACCAGTTGCCGCGCTGGCCGTTCCATCCGCTCGGCTTCGCTATCGGCCCCACCACGCCGGTGATTGATCTATGGTTCTCGATATTCCTCGGCTGGCTGATCAAGTCGCTGGTACTGCACCTGGGAGGCTACCGGGCCTTCCGCGTCGGCATCATGGTATTCATGGGGATCATCCTGGGGCAGTTCACCGCATGTGGTATCTGGGCGATAGTTGATGCCCTCGCCGGCACCACCGACAACATGATATTCGTGTATTAGCAGCCCCTGCCAATGGTTGGCCTGAGCTGTCGCGGGATCTGCCACCAAAGGGAGGGAGCACCTTGTCTGAAGAGATCGAGCTGACACTGCTGGACTCACCGCCGCAGGTTGAGCGCAGCACCGACGAGGGCGACATCCTGCAACTCGCCGACGGCCGCCTGCTGGTGGTCTGGTCGGACTACCCGACCGGCGGCTTTCCCGAGGCACCCACCCGCATCGCCGCGATGACCTCCGCCGACGGCGGGGAAACCTGGAGCGCCCCCTATGCCCTGCTGGACAACGCCGCCCAGGAGAGCGTGATGTGCTTCAGCCTGCTGCGGCTCAGTTCCGGCGAGATCCTGTTTTTCTATGGCCGCTGGCAGTCCCATGCGGACTTCCAGGTGTTCGTGCGCAGCTCCGGTGATGAAACCCGAACCTGGGACGAGCCGGTGATGATCACCACCGGGGATGGCTATTGTGTGATGATCAATGCGCGGGTCATTCAGCTCGCCTCCGGGCGGATCGTCGCGCCCATCGAGCGCACCGCGGACTGCTCGGTTCCCGGCCATGTCCTGGTCTCGACCGCCTTCTATTCCGACGACGAGGGCCGCAGTTGGACCAAGAGCCAGACCGACCTGGCCCTGCCCAAACGCGGCGCTATGGAGCCGGGCGTGGTGGAATTGCGAGACGGCCGCCTGCTGATGATCATCCGCACCCAGCTCGGCCAAATCTATCGCTCCTACTCCAACGATGAGGCGGTTACCTGGGCCGAGGCCGAGCCGATGGGCCTAGCCGTGGCGCCGCCGGCTCACGCCGCTATCAGCCGCCTTCCGACCACCGACGACCTCCTGCTTATCTGGAACCGGGAGGCCGGCGACAACTCCTCCTCCCCGCTGACGGCGGCGATCTCCTCGGATGAGGCTGCAACCTGGCACCACCGGCACGACCTGGAGCCGGTTGGTGCTTGCAGCTACGCCTACCCCAGCGTCAACTTCGCCGAGGACCGCGTCCTGCTCACCTACTGGGTCACTGACAGGGAAGCGCAGCCCCCACGGCTGTACATGAAGTTCCGCAGTCTGCCGCTGGCCTGGCTCTACCGATAGCCGCCCTCGGTGAGAGCCGATGCTTCCTCTACGACAGAAACGCTAGGCCGCAAGAAGTGCATACTGGGAAAAAAGCCATAAAGCAACGCCAGCAATGTAATGGTTCTAAAAGTGGGTCAGTTTAATCTATTGCTGATTCTTTTGACATATTCCCCGATGTTAAATTTGCGCTCAAGACCCGCAGCACTCATGTACCGCACCTGGCCGAATACTGCACGCTCTTTCCACGGACGGTCATGCTTGCCGAAGCACCAGGCCACGCCGGCAAAGGAGTTCGGGTCCCTGCCGTCCAACTCGTACTTGTTGTTCAGGTGCAGCGCGGCCTCGAACGCATCCTGCGGACAGGCCGACCACTCAAGAAGCTTCTTGGCCCAATACATCCGCATGTATGAGTGCATCTTACCCGTCAGCACCATCTCCAACTGCGCCATATTCCAGTAAAGGTCATGGGTGTCCACCTGCTCCAACTGCTCTAGACTGTAAACGTAATCGCGAGCATCATCGGCGTGTTTGCCGAGCGAGCGCTGCGCCCATTCAGGGATAGCTGCGTACTCGTCGTATGCCGAGTTGAACCGTACGAAGTTAATGCTCAGTTCGCGGCGCACAATGAGTTGTTCCAAATAGGCGTCCACGCCTGCACTGCCAGATTTGATGACCTGCAGGGCGATGTCAAGTGGCGAGATCTGTCCGAAGTGGAGGTAGGGGCTCATGTGCGATGTGTAGTCAAGCGCAGGGTTATTGCTCAATTCAGCGTACCGATTCAGCTTGTTCCCGATGAAATCGTTTAGGAGTGCCTGTGCACGGCTGGCACCACCAGCGAATTCCCGGACCGGACTGACGTCGCGGCTAATCGGCAGCATCCCAAGCACAGCATTGAGGTCGCTGACATCCAGGCCGGAGAGTTCCATGTCAAGCGATGTCCGCTTGACGCGGGGCTGTCTAAGCGGCTGTAAATACTTGGGCAGAAGTCGGAGAATCTTAGTACGTATGGTCCGCGCAGCATACTCCTCCTTGTCAGAAACCACCTCCACTGGCACGATTACGTCGGTGTCCACTTGCACCAGTTGACATGAAAGCCGCGCTGCTGCGCTCTGACGCCACTTCAATTGCACCCGCAGGTAGCCGCGATCCGCAATGACCAACGCAGCATCTCTGCCCAACTCAATGACCGCCTCGTCCGGTCGCTGGTGGCGCACAACAAGTTGCACGTTGATGCGCTGCAGGGCCTGCTCGGTCTCAGCCAAGCCCTGCAACATGAATGCATAGTGGCGCTCGTTGGCATCTGGGAACTCCTCACTCAGGCCGAATACGCACACCAGCGGCAGTCCGAGGTCATTCGCCTGCCGGGCCGCGTACGCGAGGGCGTGATTGTACCGTGCACGCTGGGCGGCCTGCATCCAGTACAACACATACCGGCCGTCGGAAATCGGCTTGTCATTGAGGAGTTGAATGCGTTGGTCTTGTATCATTTCTGCTGTTGGATACTTTCACAAGCGGATAGCAGGTCGGCCGACAACATTGTGTGGCCGATGCGCATCTCGGTGTCGAAAATCGCGGCCTGGGTCAGGCGCATCTCGTCGAGGGTGCTGTCTGCCTCGATGGCGGTAGTAGCGTCGCGCAGCAGAACAATGTTGTAACCCCTCTGCCCCATGGCGCGGGTGCCATAGTCGCGACCCGGCACACACATATTGGCGGCGAATCCCCCGTATATCAGATAGGCAATCCCCTGGTGGCGGCAAAGCCGCTGCAACTGCTCTCCGGTAGCGATGACGAAATCATCCGGCTGCGGCTCCAGGCAACCGATAATCTTGCGCTTGTGGAGGTTGTGCTGGCTCCACTCTTCGCGCACCGGCTCAAGCGGCTTACCGTAGCGCGCATACTCGCCCTCGCCGCGACGGAGTTGAGCCGGCGGCCAGTCGGCCGGCTCCTGCCTGACGAACAACTCCTGCGCGGAGGCGTACTTCACCCACTGCGGATAGTGCTTCGCCACCGGCGGCGAGGGCGCATGAATGACCGCGATACCGGCGTTGCGGCAGGCCTCGGCCACCGGCGCGAGTACCTCGGCGCTGATGCGATCCGTGCGCTCGATATAGCTGCTGAGAGCGTGCAGGTCCCAGCAGTCCACCAGCACCAGGCCGATCTGCTCGGTGGGGATCTGCCACTCATAGGATTGGTGACTGAGATTCGCCTCGATCAGCTCGACCCTGGCATCGGTACCGAGGCGATAGTGGCGCACCGGCAGAGTTATCTGCGGCATTGTGTCGCTCCCTGTAAGAGACGGGCTGAACGCCCGATCTACGGCTTTGAGGCCGGGGCGCAGGCGGCCAGGAAATCCGCCGAGGTGGTCGTAAAGCCGATGATCATCTCGGTGTCCAGAATCGCCGCCTCGGTCAGCCACATCCCGTCCAGAGTATGGGCCGCCTCGATAGCGGTGGTGCCGTCGCGCAGCAGGATGATACTGTACCCCCGGCGGTTGAAGGCGCGGGTGCCATAGTCGCGCCCCGGCACGCACATATTAGCGGCAAAACCGCCATACACCAGGTGCATCAGCCCCCGGTGCCGGCACAGGCGGTGTAACTGCTCGCCGGTGGCGATGACGAAGTCGTCCGGCTGCGGCTCCAGGCAGTCCGCAATTTTGCGCTGCGCCTGCTCTTCTTTGCGCCACTGCTTGAGGCGCGGCACTTCGTCCCGGACGAACTGGCTGTATTCCCCCTCGCGCTTGCGGAAGTCGGGAGGCGGCCAGTCCGGCTCCTTCGCCTCCGGCCCGAATAGCTCCGTGTCGGTGGCATACTTGGTCCACTGCGGGTAGAGCTTCGCCTGCCCGGGCGAGGGGGCATGAATTACGGTGATCCCGATTTTGCGACAGGCGTCGGCCACCGGTGCCAGCACCGTCTCACAGATCTCGGCACTGCGGGCCAGGTGGCTGAGATATGGGTGGATGTCCCAGCAATCCACCAGCACCAGGCCGATCTGCGCGGTGGGCATAGTGAGTTCTTTGGTGGCGAAATCGAAATTGCTCTCGACGTATGCCTCGTCACCGGCTGGCCCCAACCGGTAATAGCGAACCGGCAGCTTCAGGTCTGACATTTGCGCCCCTCCCTTGCGTGCACGTAGCTCCGTGTGGAGCACGCCCGGGCTTGCGATTGCGACACGGCCAATCCCGATGCCCAGTACGTCGCAGCCAACCTAGCTCAGAAAGCCTCCGGATTCCAGGAACTCGGTAAAGCGCTTCCTATTCTCAGCATCCACCTGCGGCACCGGCCTGCGCGGCGGCCCGACTGGGAAGCCGAGCGCCTCCATGCCCGTTTTACACAGGGCGAAACCGCCGAGATCGTGGGCAGTGCGGATCAGCCGATTGCCGATCTTCTGCTCCGCCACGGCCTCTTCCCAGTCACCGCGTGCAGCCGCCTCGAAGGCTCTGACGAAAACAGCGGGGGCCACGTTGTACCAGGTTCCGACGGCCCCGGTGGACCCCATCAGTCGCGCCGGCACCATCATCTCATCACAGCCGGAGAGAATGATGAAGTCCTCGCCCTGATCCGCCCGCATCTCCTGCAAGGTGTACAGGTCATGGTCAGTGTATTTCAGGCCGGCTACGTGCGGGATCTGCGCCAGCCGGTCAATCAACTCCAGGGTCAGACTGACTCCGGTCCTGGCGGGGATATGATAGAGCAGGGTCGGTCGCTGCGCGATCTCGGCGAGGGTGGTGTAATGAGCCAGCAACTCCTCCGGGCCGGGCAGGAAATAGGTCCCGGGGATCGCGGCGATTGCGTCAACCTCGAGGCCTACGGCATGTTCCGCCAGGCGATAGGTCTCGCGCGGACTGACCGAGCCGACATGGGCGATGATCGTGGCCTCCTGCCCCACCTCCTCCATGACGGCTTCGAGAACCACTTGGCGCTCCGCTTCGCTCATCAGCAGGCCCTCGCCGGTGCCGCCGCATACGAACAGGCCCTTGCAGCCCCGGTCAATCAGCCAGCGCGCGACCCGCTTCTGCGCCTCAGGGTCCACCTTGCCATCGCTGTCATACGCCGTAACTACCGCGGGGAAAACGCCCTGATACTGCTCAGTCATCGTTCTCGCCTTTCATAGTGCCTTCAGCCCTAGCGGGCTGATTGTATCTCACCATAGATTCATTCCCAGGCCGCCGCAAACCTTCATCGAGCCGCAACTTTGGCGCGGCGATGCGTCTGCCGGGCAAGGAGTCCGGGCCGACGGGGCGAATTGTAATCCTGTCCAGCCTAGGCTGAGGTGTAGATATGAGCAGTATTCATGTGCTTCCCGAGAATGTCGCTAACCGCATCGCCGCCGGCGAGGTCGTCGAACGGCCGGCCAGCGTCGTCAAGGAGCTTATCGAGAACGCCATTGACGCCGGGGCCTCGCGTATCGAGGTCCAGCTCGCCGCCGGCGGCAAGGAGCTAATCCGCGTCATTGACGACGGCTCCGGTATGAGCGCCGAGGATTTGCGCCTGGCCGTCCAGCGGTTCGCCACCAGCAAAATCAGCACCGCCGAGGACCTCGACACAATCGCGACGATGGGCTTTCGAGGGGAGGCGCTGCCCAGTATCGGCGCGGTGGCGCAGTTGCGGATTACCACGCGCCGGGCCGAGGCCGGCGAGGGCCATCGCCTCACCATGCGCGGTGGTGAAATCGCCACAGAGGCAACCGTCGCAGCGCCGGTCGGGACTGCTGTCGAGGTGACACACCTGTTCTACAATACCCCGGCCCGCGAGAAGTTCCTGGCCACCACCGCCACCGAGCGCGGCCACTGCCTCGAGTGGTGCCAGCGCCTGGCGCTGGCCCGACCTGACATCGCTTTCAAGGTGCTTCACGATAATCAGACGGTCTTGACCACCGCCGGCCGGGGCGACTTGCAGGCTGTCATCGCCGCCATCTACGGGAGCAATGAGGCCCGGCTCTTTTTACCGGTGCGCCTGGAGACTGAGGACCTCACCTTCAGCGGCTTTATCAGCTCGCCTAGGCTGACCCGGGCCAATCGCCAGGCCCAGCTTTTCTTCGTCAATCGCCGCTTTGTGCGCAGTCGCTCGCTGAGCCACGCCGTGACTGAGGCCTATGGGATGCTACTGCCGAGCGGCCGGCAGGCGCTTTGCGTAATCCATATCACTACCAGCGCCGGTGCCGTGGACCCCAATGTGCACCCGACCAAGATCGAGGTGCGCTTCGACAATCAGGGGCGTATGCACGGGCTCTGCCAGCAAGCTGTGGAGGCCGGCCTGGCCGAGGCCGGGCTGCGCTCGCTGACTACCGGTCGCGCGGAACTGAGCCGCGCCGACGACACCGGTAGGCCGCCGGGACCTGTCGCGGGTCGCTGGGAGGGACCATCCGCCGATATGTCACGCCGCGCCGCCCGCCTGCGCGTCAACCCCTTCGCCGATTCGCTAGATACTCGCGACGACGGGCTCGAGGTCTTCGCGCCACCTGCGCCGGAGGCCGCTGAGGAGCACAGGTCCGACCAATCCGCTCTGGAGGCTCAAGCCGCACCTACTCCCCAGGTACTCGGACAGCTCAGCGGGCGCTATATCATTGCCCGCGCCGGAGCCGATCTGCTGCTGATTGATCAGCATCGGGCCGCCGAGCGGGTCTTGCTGCATAAAATGGGCGATAGGAGCGCGCCGCTTGCCCGCCAACTGCTGGCCGTGCCGCTCAATCTGGAGCTGACGCCCTCGGAGGCCGCAGCGGTCGAGGACAATGCGGAAAGCCTGCTGGCTCTGGGCTTCGAGTTCGAGCAGTTCGGTCCCAGCGCATATCTATTGCGCTCGGTGCCCGCGGCGCTGGTGGGGCAGGACTACGCAACTGCGGTCGGCGACCTGGTCCGGGACCTGGCACAGTGGGAGGTTCCCTCGTCTCTGGAGCGGGCGCGGGAGGAGCTGGCCGCCCTGGTGGCCTGTCACGGCGCGATCAAGGCCGGTACTCATCTGACCCAGGCGGAGATGCAGCGGCTGGTTGATGAGCTGGTGGCGACCGAGGCTCCGGCCATCTGCCCCCATGGCGACCCGATTATAGTCTCGCTCACCATTGACCAGCTTAACCGCAAATTCAAGCGCACTTGAGCCGCCGCGCTGCGCTACCTCGAGAGTTTGCCCTGCATCGAGTTTCGTGCTATCATTGCCTCGCTAGCGGAGGCTCGTGATGGCATACGCGGTCGCCGTAATTCTGCTTATCACTGCTGTGATCGTCGGCATCGCCATGCTGCTGCAGATCAATGCCTTCACGCGCGGACGCACGATCATCAGCTCGCGGCAGTTAGGCCTGCGCATCGTCTGCGGCGTACTGCTTCTGATCATCATCGGCATGATCTATTACGGCCTGGCGCGGGAGTGGGACAACGCGCTGCACGAGCTGATTTTCTGGGCCGTGCTGACTCTGCTCCCGCTCATGGTCATCATTGTGGCCTACATTGATCTCAAGGAGACCCAGGCCATCGCCGAGCTGAAACGGGCACGGCTCTATACCGGCGCGCTACGGGCTGAACAGGATCTCCTCAAGGGCCGGCAGCAGCCGGAAGAGGATAAGTAGGCAGATGCACCGCTCCTATATGCGCAGGGCTTTGACGCTGGCGGCGAGGGGCCTGGGCCGGACTGCGCCGAACCCGGCCGTCGGTGCTGTTGTCGTCAAACACGGGGAAATCATCGGTGAGGGCTGGCACCCGGCCGCCGGTCAGCCCCATGCCGAGGTGCTGGCCCTGCAGCAGGCCGGCACGGCGGCTCAAGGCGCAGACATCTACGTGACCCTGGAGCCGTGCTGTCACTATGGGCGCACACCTCCGTGCACCGACGCGATCATCGCCGCCGGGATCAAACGAGTATTCTATGCATGCCAGGACCCTAACCCGCAGGTAGCAGGCGGCGGGCACGCGACCCTGGTCGCCGCGGGCTGCGAGGTCTTCCAGGGCCCGCTCGGCACCAGCGCCAAGGACCTGAACCGCGCCTACTTCAAGCACCAGGCCACCGGTCTGCCGCATATAACTTTGAAGATGGCCATGACGCTGGACGGCAGAGTCGCCATGGCCCACGGCAGCTCGCAGTGGATTACGGGACCCAAGGCGCGCAAGGCCGTCCATAAGATGCGCAGCCAGGTGCAGCTTGTCATGGTCGGTGTCGGGACCGTGCTGGCCGATGACCCGAGCCTGACCACGCGGCTGAATGAGGGGTCTCACCGCTCCGGCGCGCTGCTAGTTGACAGCAACGTCCGCACGCCGCCGACAGCCAAGGCGCTGCAGCGCGCGGACGGCACCGAATGTCTGGTGGCCTGCTGTGAGGGGGCCGAGGAGGGCAAAATCGCGGCCCTACAGCAGGCAGGAGCCAAGGTTCTGACCGTCCCTGAGAAAGACGGGCGGGTGGACCTGCGGGCCTTGATGATAGAACTCGGCCGCCGCGAGATCATGAGCATTCTGTGCGAGGGCGGGCCCGCTCTGGCTGCGGCTCTAATCAAAGCAGCGCTGGTGGACGAGGTAGTGTTCTTCCTAGCACCCAAGCTGCTGGGTCAGGGACCGGGACCGGTGGCTGACCTGGGAATCAGCCAACTTGCCGAGGGCGTCGCTTTGGAGTTCGTCGAGACCCGCCAGCTAGGGCCGGATTTGATGGTTAGAGGCCGGATATGTTCACAGGACTGATCCAGGAGACCGGCAAGTTGCTGCAGACCAGCGCCCGCGCCTCCGGCGTACAGTTGCACATTCATGCCCCGACTACCGCCGGTGATGCGGAGGTCGGTGACAGTATCGCGTGCAACGGAGTGTGCTTGACCATCGAGCGGCTCTCCGGCGACGTCTTCGAGACCCACGCCGGAGCCGAGACCATCCGCCGCACCACGCTGCGGAGCTGGCGTAGCGGGAAGCTCATCAACCTGGAGACGCCGCTGAGGCCGTCGGACCGGCTCGGCGGGCACTTGGTCCAGGGCCATGTTGATTGTGTCGGCGTTTGCACCCGCCGTCGGCCCGAGGGCGACACCGTCCATTACAGCTTCAGCCTCCCGGCCGAGCAGATGATCTACGTGGCCGAAAAGGGCAGCATCGCTGTTGACGGCATCAGCCTGACAATCACCGCAGTGACGGACAGCGGCTTCTCGGTAGCGATCATCCCGCACACCATGGCCGCGACTACTTTGCCTGAGATCAAGTCCGGCGATGAGGTCAATATCGAGCTTGACATTGTGGCCAAGTACGTGCGCAGGATGTTCCCAGACGTGGAGGTTAGGGTGCCCCAGTCCGGCGGTGGCATCACCGAGCAATTCCTGCGGGAGAACGGTTTTCTGGACTAATGCGGTGTCGAGCTACAACCCGCCAATATCTCTTGAGATCGGAAAGATACCGAACTACCGCGTAGGACGGGCTTTCTAGCCCGTCCGGCACCCAGCATCTCTGGAAAGAACGGCTGTCGGGCTGGAAAGCCCGACCCACGGCTTCGTGATGCGGACGGATTCTTAGTTTGAGTGAACTCAAATGCCGGCAAACCTGGAGCAGGCTCTTAGAGACATCGAGCAGGGCAAATTCGTCATTGTGGTTGACGAGGCCGACGGCTACGACACCGGCGACCTGATTATCGCCGCCGAGTTCGCCGACGCAGCGGCCATCAACTACATGATGACCAAGGCCCGCGGCATGTTGTGCGTGGCGATGACCGGCGCGCGCCTCGACGAGCTGGATATTCCGCCGATGGCCGCTGACCACCCGCGCGGAGGCCTGATTCAGCGCGGCCGCTCCGGGGCGGCCTTCACCGTCTCCGTTGATGCCGCCGAGGGCATCATGTCCGGGGATACGGCCGACGAGCGGGCGCGGACCATCAAGCTGCTCATATCCGCAGATACCCGCCCTAGTGACCTGCTGCGTCCGGGGCATGTCTTCCCGATTCGGGCGGCTGAAGGCGGTACCCTGGCCCGTGTCGGCCATACCGAAGCCGCTGTTGACCTGGCGCGCCTGGCCGGGCTGTATCCCGCCGGCGTGTTGTGCCAAATCCTCAACCAGGATGGCACCGTGGCGGACCGGGACGCGCTCCAGAAGCTTGCGGCCGGCGCAGGCCTGACGCTCGTCACGATTGCCGACATCATCAGACTGCGCCGCCGTACCGAGCGGCTGGTGAAGCGCGAGGCCACGGCGCATCTGCCGACCATCTACGGCGATTTCGAGGCCGCAATCTACAGCTCCGACCTTGACGGCACCGTCTATATCGCGGTCATCAAGGGCGATCCGAGCAGCGCCGAAGCGCCGCTGGTGCGGGTCCATTCCGGCTGTGTAACGGGCGATGTGCTGGGGTCGCTGAAGTGCGATTGCGGCTGGCAGCTACACGCGGCCCTGCAGGCGATTGAGCAGGCCGGCTGTGGGGTGGTGATATACATCCCCAGTCATGAGGGCCGCGGCATCGGTCTGACGAACAAGATCAAGGCCTACCACCTGCAGGACAACGGTTACGATACCGTCGAGGCCAACGAGGCGCTGGGCTTCCCCGCCGACATGCGGGACTACGGCCTCGGGGCGCAAGTGCTGGCTGATTTGGGGATTACCAAGATGCGGCTGATGACCAATAACCCGGCCAAGTACGCGGCGATGGACGGCTACGGGTTGGAGGTCATCGAGCGCGTACCGCTGCAGGCCCCGGCAACACCATATAGCGCCCGGTACCTGCGCACCAAGCGGGAGAAGATGGGCCATCTGCTGGGTGAAGATAGGGAATCTCAACAGTAGGGGTGTCCGAGAGGACGCACAGCGTCCTTACAGAAATGAGGTAAGAAACATGGGACAGGAAATTGCCGGCGATCTCTTAGGTAAAGGCCTGAAATTCGGCCTGCTGGTGAGCCGCTTCAATGAGTTCATCAGCAGCAAGCTGAAAGACGGCGCGATTGACGCTCTGATCCGCCACGGTGTCAAAGAAACCGACATCACTCTCGTCTGGGTGCCGGGCAGCTTCGAACTGCCCCTGGCCGCCATAAAAATGGCCGAAAGCGGCGACTATGACGCCGTGATCGCCATCGGTGCGGTCATCCGCGGCTCGACACCCCACTTCGACTTCGTGGCCGGCGAAGCCGCCAAGGGTCTGGCCAGGGCCGGCATGGACACCGGCGTGCCGGTGATCTTCGGCGTAATCACGGCCGAAACCCTGGAGGACGCGATTGAGCGGGCCGGCACTCGCTTGCCGAATCGTGGCTTCGAGGCCGCCGTCACCGCCATCGAGATGGCCAATGTGATGAAACAGCTCTAGAAGCGTATCTGTTTAGCGTATTCAGCCAGCTAACTTCCGACGCGTAGCTCGGGAACGGGGACTGTCCCTTCAGGAACTGTCCCCTGGGTGCCGGAACCAGCATCTTACCAGGTCGCGACTCCTGAAAACTAGGCTATGAGACTATTTCTAGCCCAAATACTTCACAAAACGCGTGGCTCAGCTTTCCCTGAGCAACGTCGAAAAGCGGCTCGAGGTCGTTGTGGGACAATGATTGCCAGGCGGTGCGGATATGCAGTCCAACAGGATGATTAGCCCGGTGCTTTTGCTGATTCTGGCTTTGATTGTGGGGGCCATCGGCGGCTTTCTGGGCGCGTCGTTTTACCAGGGCGCCTCTGCCCCTACTCCCGGCGACGATGGCGGGATTAGGTATCCTCTACGCCGTCCGACGGTGGAAATCAAGACCGAGCAGGATGCCATCGTTGACGCGGTCTCACGGGCCGAGACGGCCGTGGTCAGGATCGAGACCCTTACTACTATCCAGCCGCGCAATATGTGGGAGTACCTCTTGGGAACTGAGCCAAAGCCGGGGCTTGGCTCGGGTTTCGTATTCAGCTATGAGGGCCGCTTCTTGATACTCACTAATGCCCATGTGGTGGCCGATGCCCAGGAAATTGCAATCGAGCTGATTGACGGGCGCAGATTCCAGGGCAAGCTGATCGGCGCAGAAATCGCTTCCGACTTGGCGGTAGTGGAACCGGTGGACGCGCCCGAGGATCTGACCGCTCTGGAGCTGGGTGACAGCGACGCGGTCAAGGTCGGTGAATGGGTGGTCGCTATGGGCAATCCCTTCGGCTACACCGGTACTGTCACCGTTGGTGTGGTCAGTGCCAAGGGCTATCGTCCGGTCGGCCCCGACCGCCAGCGCGACGTTATCCAGACCGATGCGGCTATCAACCAGGGTAACAGCGGGGGCCCGCTGCTTAATCTGGCCGGCCAGGCCATCGGCGTCAACTACGCCATATTCTCACCCAACCGCGAAGCCACCACCATCGGTATCAGCTTTGCCATCCCGATCAATGAGGCGAAGATGATGGCCCATTTCCTGATTCACGGCGGGCCGTGGCTGGGCATCGGCGATATTGCGCCCAACAGCGCCGGACTGGCGCACTGGATCGGTCTGGCCACCGACCAGGGCGTAGTAGTCATCCACGTGTTCGCAGGCGGGCCGGCACATCGGGCGGGATTGCGCCGCCTCGATGTCATCCTCTCCATTGACGGCGGCAGTATCAACAACGCTGAAGAGCTGCGACAGGCCATTCTCAAGCACAAAATCGGCGACGAGCTGCAGCTCGTCATCAATCGCGCCGGCGAGGAGCGAACCTTGAAGGTAACCGCCGGTCGCATACCCAGATAGCAATAAAACCGGCACCCGAGGCAGTCGCGCGAGGGCTAGCTTCAAGACGCAGATGCAACTATGGATAGACCGAGAGAGCCGAAAGACCTCAAGCGACGCTATCTGGGCATCGGTGTCACTATTCTGATTGGGGCGGTGCTGATGGCTGCTGCCGGCGGCTTTTTGTCCAAGCGCGGTCAAGGCGAACTGGCTCACGTACTGCTGCTGGGCTTCGGCATTATGGTGGCGCTGGTGGCGGTGTTTTTCTTCCGCGATATTCTGGAACCACGGCAACCTACGCAGGCCGGCAGGGAGATTGCGGACAGTGCCTTCTCCCGGGCACTCGGCGCTATTGGAGCAGGAGCAACCATGGCAAACGCGGCCGCAGCAGAGCTTCCTCAGCTCGACGGCTACAATCTCTACGAGGCCTCCGTCGTCTCGTCCCTGGACGGCTCGGAGGAGCCGGTCATAGTCGGCCATCCCGCCGCCATCGCTCCTGGAGACAAGGACCATGAGCCGCGCCCGCTGCTGGTTGGCGTCCACTCCTGGTCAACCGATCGCTACAGCTCGACCCAGCAACAGTGCCAACAGGCGGCGGAGCGGGGCTGGTTCGCCGTCTATCCCCAATTCCGCGGCCCTAACCTGACCAGCAACCCGCGCGCCACTCAGGCCTGTGCCTCGCTGCTGGCCCAGCACGACATCATTGACGCTATCCAGTACATGAAGGCCAATTTCCCGATTGACGACAGCCGCATCTACCTCATGGGCGGCTCCGGCGGCGGGCACATGGCCCTGATGATGGCCGCCAAGTACCCCGACGTGTGGGCGGCGGTATCAGCCTGGGTCCCTATCACCTCGCTGCGGGAGTGGTGGGAGCAGCAAAACGGCTATGCCAAACACATCGTGGCCTGCTGCGGGGGCAAGCCCGGTGACAGCCAAGAGGTGGATTTCGAGTACCTGCGCCGCTCGCCGCGCACCTTTATCACCAACGCCGCCAACACCCCGGTGCGTATCTGCCATGGCCAGATGGACAACACCATCTACGTGCAGCAGACCTGGAAGACGTTCTCCTGGCTAGCTGATATCCCCGGCCACCGCCTCAGCTTCTTCAGCGACTCGGCCGGGCACCATGCTGACTATAGCGCCGGTGCTGATTGGCTGGACGGTCAAGTGCGCAGCAATAAGCCGCCGCAACATCAGTGGCTGGTAACAGATGAGGCGAAAGGGTACTTCTGGTGCTACATCGCGCCGGCGGCGCAGCACAGCCTGGCCGAAGTGGAAGCAGGTCTGGTCGAACAGGATGGCGAAGTGGTACTGGAGGTCAAATGCGCAGGCGCGGGCGAAATCCGGATTGACCTGCAGGCTCTGGGCATCGAACTGAAAGGTGAGCCGGACGCGGTCAAAGAGCAATTGCTCCTACTCAGGCCGGACAATCCGGCGGTTAAGACTAGGTACGGCTACCCGGCCGTCCGTTGCTAGCCAAGCGGTGACACGGCTCTAATAGCATCTCTATTCTATTACATTTTTGATGAGAGAGAGTGATGATCGAATGGCGCGTAGAACACAACGACCGATCTGGACCGCAGGTCTGAGCCTACTACTGGCAGGCATGCTTGCCGCAGCGGCCCTGGCGGCGCCGACAGTAATGGTCAACGGCCAGGCTCTGGCCGGCGGCGACAAGCTTGTGGTTATCGAGAACGCGATGCTACTACCGATGCAGACCGCCGCTGATGCGGTCGGCGCTCAGAGCGACTATCGGCCCAACGAACAGCACAAGATCATCCTGACCCGAGGCAATGATACGCTCAGTCTCTGGCTGGGCAGTACGGTTGTGACAATCAGCGGTAGGTTGGTGACTGCCGAGGTCTCGCCCACCGTGGTGGGGCTGACGATCTACTTGCCGCTGCGTGTGGTGGTCGAAGCGTTCGGCGGCAGCCTCCAATATGATCCGTTGAGTGAGACCGCCTACCTCTCCATCGCCCAGCTACCCGGCCAGGGCGGTTCCACCCAGCCGCAAGGTCAGACCGTGACGGTGCAGGGCGAAATCCTGCAGGTCTATCTGGGAGCGACTACCTCGCTGATGCTGCGCGAGGCCACCACCAATACCACGCGGCTGATTCCGCTGGCTGCACAATGTCAGATTCTGAGGGGTGCGGTGGGCCAAGTCCCCACAATGGTTCAGACCGGTGACCTCAGAACCGGTGACCAAGCCCAGGTCGTCCTTACCGGCGGCCGCGCCGTACAGATCATCGCTACGGTTGCCGGCAGCGGCCAGCAGTTGCAGCATATGCGCGTACAGATTGTCGGCGTCGCCGGCAAGTACCTGCTGCTGCCCGGCGGCAATAGCCTACTGGTGGCGGACAACGCCAGCATCCTCGACCAGAACGGGCAGGCCATTGCGCTTAACGCTTTGCGCCCTCAGGACCACGTTCTGGTGGTCTTTGACACCGGGCAGAATCTCGCAGTCAGTGTCACCCGCGAGGCTGCGGGCGGTACGGCCACCGGGGATAACACACCGCCGCGATTCGTTGCGCTGACCCCGATGCTCAACTCCACAACCCAGAACAGCAGTCCGCTGGTCGAGACGCGCTTCACTGATGACAACTCCGGGATCAACAGGGCCGCTACCACGCTGACCTTTGATGGCCAGGATGTCACCGCGCAGTGCGATGTCGGGGACGACTACATCCGCTACCAAGCCCAATACCTCGCCGACGGGTTGCACCAGGTGGATGTCAGCATCACCGACCAGGCCGGCAACAGCAGCCGCAATCAGTGGGCCTTCACCGTCCAGGCCCCGGCTGACCAGCAGATTCTGCTAATCTCTCACAATGCCGAGCAGGGCCTGGGAGCCGGAGGCGTGCTGGAGGTGACGGTAAAGGTCGCGCGGCCCGGTGGCAAGATCACCTTCAACATCGGGACCTGGCGAGAAGGCCTAGCCATGGACCTGGTTGATCAGACCAACACTTACATCGGCAGCTACCAGGTCCAGCCGGGTGAAAAGGCCACCGCGAAAATCAAGGTGAACTATAAGCCACCGGGCGGCGACTGGGTGGCAGCCTATTCCGATGCTAAGGTGGTCATTGACGGAGGCGCAATGCCGACTTTGAATGTGACAGCGCCGAAGGAGAACGAAACGGTCGGCAAAGAGATGGTCGTATCCGGCACCGCCACAGCCGATTACCGGGTGCGGGTCAATGTGAAGTTCAACAAGAAGCGCTTCCTTGACATGACGCACGATCTGGCGCAACAGATTGTCGTCGCCGGTGCCGACGGCACTTGGCAGACCGAGCCGTTCGCGATGGACCACGACCTGTTCGGCATGGCCGATACCTATGACATCAGGGCTGAGCTGCTGGCCCCGCCCGTCGAAGGCGCGGAAGACGTAGTTCTGGCGACGGTCGAGCTCAGCGTCAAGGGCAAGTAGCCGCGCGAGTGTCTCACCCGATAGCATGACAGAGGCCGCCGCCGAGGTACTGGTTGGCGGCCTCTGGATTTCGTATCGCCGGGTGTTGCGATTGCGTTGATGACCTCGCCGAGGCTAGTTGCTCAGGGCTGGCTCGGGGAGGTCAGGGAACGCAAGACGCCGCCACCGGTGCGGCCCATCGGCTCCTTCACCTGCAGGGTATGCAGGTCGTAAGCGTCGGTGTCCAAAATCAGGCGCACCGTAGTACGGCCGCGCAGCAGCTTCACCCGTTGCCCGCCGGCCATGTCTAGCACCTGAGTGTTGAAAGGCAGCGGCTCCTCGAAGGTCAGTCGCACCTGCTGAGGCTGATCACCCAAATTGATGACGGCCAGGCAGTCGCCAAACCACCGGGCCCGGATCGTCTCTCGCGCCGGCCAAATCTTGCCCTCAAAGTCCTTCGGCGGCACCGCCGGCAGCGCCCTGAAGGCCCGGGCAAAGCCCCGCAGCATCCACTCATGGCCCGTCTTGGCATCCAAGCTACTGCGCAGCGTCAGGCAGTACGGATTATCCCGGACCAGGGCCTCCAACAGCGGTGCCAGCAACTCGCGTCCGGCGCTAAGCTGCGTGCACTCAATCGCTACCTCCACGCCCTCGGCGGTCGCGTAGCTTGGCCGGTCCGGCCCCCGGTAATCGGCGCCGGTGGCGACGCGGATCCCGTGTTCCTCGGCAAACAGCCTGGGATCATAGCCGTGGTGACGCAGCAGTTCTAGTTGCGGGTAACCGTCACGGCTTGCCGGCACCGGCAGCGCGGTATCCACCAGCAGGTAGCGGCGGGGATCGCGCGATACCACCAGGTCTCGGCATTTGGTCAAGAGGCTATGGAGGTGCGCGCAGCGGAAGTCGAGCCAGCGTTCCCATACCTCGGGGCTGCTCTTCAGCCAGTAGTAGGCCTCCAGCGGAGTTGCCGTCCGCGAGGGCAGGGCGATTCCGGTCGCGGCCTGGAACCGCTCCAGAGCCGATGGCGAGTAGCCGACCTTATCGGCGGTCTGCTCGTCGCCGACGGAGGCGAAACAGGGGCCGCTTGCGCCATCCAGCCTCAGGCCGATGGCCGGCACGCAGCCGTAGCCAGCGGTCTTGGCGCAGAACTCGTCGAGGAATACCAGAAGCTGCTTCTCCACCTCGCGGCGCAGCGGGTCCGGACAGCGGTGGCCGGCGGCGTCCAGTATCAACTCGCCATTGATGTCCATCTGGAAGCTGTCGGGGGTGCTGAAGGTGAAGAGCCTATCGAAGTTCGAAAGCGCAGGCAGCAGCGGCACGACCTCAATGCCGGCCGGCACTGCCAGGGGCAGAATATCCTCGAAGAGGTCCCAGCGCCAGGCATTGGGGAGCATCCCACCGTCGTAGAAGCTCTCCAGGTCATTGCCCGCCGCGTAAAGCTGCAGCCGGTCGAAGCCGACGAAGTGCATGTAGTGGAAAAGCTGCCGCAGCGAGTACTGTCGCTGCATGCGGTCCTTGCCGCTGGAGCCAAAGCTGTCGTATATCAACTCGCTGTGAGTCGGCAGCAGCGCCAGGCTCCTGCGCGATGACTTACTGGGCAGCTCGCTCACATCAACATTCCCAACGGGATAGTCCAGGAGCTTATAGACCCCCAGCCGCCGCACGGGCGCGATGACCTCCTGGCGCGGCCCGCTCACCGCCGCCGGTCGCGTGAAACGCACCTCGCAGGCCTCGGTCTGCGGATAGAACAGAAAGGCTTCGCGAGCCCTGGCGGTCCGCATGTAGGTGGTGTTGAGCGTCGCCCGGGCCAGCACATGGTCCTCAAGCTGCTGGCCGCCGGCCGCCAGCACCTCCACACCGAAGCTGGAGGCCATCCCGGGGTCCATCTCGACCACCAGCAGATGGGGGCCGGCCATGTTGTCGCGCGCCTCCGGGCTGTTTCTCAGGATGTGACTGGCGGCCGTATTGCCGCCGGTCAGCCGTACCTCGTCAACCAGCCTGCAGCGCAAGGCATCGCGCATCTTGCCGTCCTGATACAGCTTCACCGCGGTGGCCCGACCGTCTTCATCATCGCGGTAGAAGCGGCCCTCGTACACAAAGCCGCTACTCGGCTGGCTGGGCAGCCACGGCGCGCCTTTGTGATAGACCTGCTCACCACGCAGCTCGTAGCCGGACAACTCCGGCGCTCGCCCCGAAGCCGCCAGCGACACCAACACCGTGGCCCCGGCGGTGGGCGAGGCAGTCGCGGTGCCCTCCAGGATCGCGGTCAGTGCATACTGCCCCCCCGCAAGCTGGATATAGTCGGGCATCTCCACCGTGATCGGCTCCAGCTCCACCGGTTGGCCCGGCTGCCAGGTGGGAGCCGCCGGATCTGGCATCACTGAGGCCAGCGGGATGTCGGCCAGGATCACCAGTACCGCGTGCGGCCTAGTCAGCGGCTCATCGGCCAGCGCCCGCAGATGTAGGGTGATCTCCTTGCCCCCTCTGATGCTGGGGGGAGCCGTCATCTCGATGATCTCGGCCGCCTCCAAAGGCATTCCCTGGGCGATCGCAGCAACCTGGTCCGGGCGCAGCATCCGGTCGAATATCCGCACGTCGGAGAAGGCCGCAGCCGCGGTCAGCGAGCCGTCATAGTCAGCCCCGATATTGAATGCCGGCCACTGCTGGGGCTCGTAGGTGAAGCGCTTCTCGCCCGCCAGGGACCCGTCAACATACAGCGCTATCCCCCATGTGCAACTCCACGCCACCGCTACGTGGTGCCATTCACCGGCGCTCCAGTCGGCGATGGTGGTAGTCAGGCTCTGCTCCGCGACATTGCCGACACTGAACTGCAAAGTCGAGGAGGAGGTATTGAAAAGGTAGAAGGAGTTGTACTCAGACTTGTGCGTGGGGGCGGTGTCGGCGAATATGGCATAGCGCTTGGCGTCGCTGCCATGCCACTGCGGCTGAAGCCACAGTGAGAGCGTGCCGGCGGATTTGGCGAGATAGCCGGCACTCGAATACGCAAGATAGCTACCCTCAACCAGTAGCACTCCCTGGCCGTCCGGCGCGCTGACATAGCAGACCTCACCATGCACGCTCTGCGCAGCCGGCCCGGGCAAGGCGGCCACGGTACCGTTATACGAGGCGTGAAATGTCAGTCCCGGCGCCCCCGCCATCACAATGGATGCAGCCGCGCCGAGCACGATTAGAGCCGCCAACTTTCGCATGCCGACATTCCCCTCCAACCCAAGCTGTGTGTTATAATAGATTTCGAGTCGCGCGCGGCGATTCCTCCCAGGCGCGCCCTCGGCACGATACAACGTCAACTGCAGCCATGATGCCTAACAACCTCGTGGTGTGAGGCCGTTGCACCGATTGTACTAATTCATTTCAGGAGGCCCTTGTGATGAACACCAGATACCTGCTCTACGGCGTACTGATTGCCCTGGTATTCGCTGCCGGAGCGTGGTGCGGCGACCTGTTGCGCGCGCCGGCTCTCGCCCAAGCCGAAACCGACACCAACGTGGCTCAGCCGCTTGAGCTTAAGCCCGCGCCGGTAGTCGCAGCCGTGCCCTATCAGACCGAGACCGAGTACGACATGGACCCCTTCGAGCCTGATCGCATCCGCTCGACCGAGACCGAGGTCAAGACCGTGCTGCTGGTCCGGGCTGATGGTGGGACCGAAGTTGTCAAAGCGAAGTAGCCGGCTAGTCCGCGAGGCGGCAGCAGGCTGAAAATCTGCCAATGTTCACCAACAGCGCCGACTAAAGCGCGACTACTCCTGGTGCTTGAGGAGAGGGAGAAGCGGCATGGCCAAAACCAATGTTCACTATCTCAGATACGCTCGCCAGCTAGATAAGGCCTTCACTTCCGGTGGCGCTCTGCTGGTGTCCTTGGATGAGAATGGGAAGCCCAACCCTATGACCATCGGCTGGGGCACCGTAGGCATAATCTGGACCCGCAAGGCCTTTACGGTGCTGGTGCGGCCCTCGCGCTACACCTATAGCTGCATCGAGGCGACCGGCGATTTCACCGTCGCTCTGCCCTATCCGCAGCTGCGGTCGGCGGTTGACTTCTGCGGCACTCGTTCCGGCCGCGACTACGACAAGTTGAGGGAATGTAATCTGACGCCGCTGCCCTCGGAGAAGGTGCAGAGCCCCGGCATCGCCGAATGTGGCGTAATCTGGGAATGTACGGTCATGTACAAGAGCGACATCGAGCCTGCAATGATGCTGCCGGAGTTGGCAGCGTCCGTGTATGCAGGCGGGGATGTCCACCGCGTCTATTACGGTCTGGTGGAGCGCTGCCTTGCCGACGAGGGTTTTGAGGAGCGCTTCAAGGTCTGACAAGTCGTGGGCCGAATGCCCGGCGGCTCCGCCAGTGCACGCCAGCAAAGCTGGCTACCCCGAATACTCCACAAAACGCGTGGCTCGGCCTGCTTGTCCGCCGTAGCTTTAGCGAAGGCGGGAGCGTGCTCCCTTGTCTACCACGCTGTGGTGAAAATGCGCTAGCATTCTCAGCTTCCAGCCCGAGGTCGTCGCGCTCCTACAGATTAAAGAGGCGCTTGGCATTCAGGCCCATAATCAGGCGCTTGTCATCATCCGAGATGCGGGCCGCCAGTATTCTCGGAAGCTGGCAGCGAATATCAATAAAGGGCAGGTCGCTACCGAACAGAATCCGGTCGGCGCCGGCCTCCCGAACCATGTATTCCAGCCCACCATAGGGACGCCCGGAGCCGGCCAGGTCCAGATACACATTCGGGTTCGCTTTCGTCTCCGGAATCAGCCTCTTAATTGCCTCCCAACCATTGCCCGAATGCGCGTGCAGGAAAGCTATCTTGGGATACGCAGCCGCCTGGCGTGTCAGGAAGCTCTTGCCGTCCTTTTCCGGGCCGTCCCAGACATGCGACAGAATCGGCAATCCGTGCTCGTTGGCGTACTCATACGCCGGCCCGTAGCCGACATGCGAGCAGTCAACCGCATGGCAACTGGAATGGAACTTGAAACCCTTGATGCCGCCCAACTCATCATGGTAGCAGGCGATCTCCGCCTCGATCTCCGCTAGCGGGTAGCGCGGGTTGATGGTGATATAGGGCACCAGGCGGTCGGGGTATTGCTGAGCGGCTTCCGCCGCCTGCCGGTTGCCCTCCTTCATGTCCGGGCCGATGCTGATGTGCGGCGCGAACACCACCATATCCACCCCCATCAGGTCCATATTGGCGATCATCGTTGCGGCTGTCCCGCCACCAACGATATGGAAGTTGTACCAGGGCCCCAGGTGGCCATGATCGTCTATAACGAGCTCATCATCCAAGCGGATGCCGGACTTGAGTTTCTCGACCAACGTGGCTTGACTCATCATGTCTCTCCTCTTCAAGCTATCGGCCCGGTAACCGAGGCCGTTGTTTTATCGTAAATAGCTAGAGGTTCAGCAAGTGCCGCAGATTACCGCCGGCGATCTTCGCTTTGTCCGCTTCGCTGAGGTCGGCGTACAGGACCTGGCCGATTGCTGCTCCACCCTCCATATCCGGCAGGCTGGTGCCGAAGATCAGCCGGTCGGCCCCAAACCGCTTGCTGACATCCTCTAGCCCCCACGGTGTCTGATATGTGTGGGTCTCCAGGTAGAGATTGTCATACTTCTCGAACAGCGGGTAAATGTGGCGATTGATGCGGTAGGAGGTCTCCATGATAATCAGCGGCAGTCCGTTATAGCGCTCCAGCACCGCCGCAACCTGGCTCCAGTTGGTCTGCCCGATCTCAATCAGCGCCGGCACCGCTGCGGCCTCCAGGGCCGCCAACAGACTATCGGCACACCAGTCGGCGAAGTCCCACTGATGGTTAGCGGGAAACAACCGCACCGCCCCGTTTTGCGCGCGCACGTGGGCGGCGAACTCGGCCGGCTCAGCCAGCTCCTCCGTCGCCCCCGGCAAGCCCACATAGCAGGGATACAGATTAGCTTGGTCGGCGATGAGCTCGTCCAGCTTCGCATTGCCCAGTCGCGGCGACCAGCGCGAGGCCCAACTGTGCATCACTAGCGCCTGCACGATGCCGAGATACTCCATTTCCGCTAGCAGGCCGCCCAAATCGGTGAAGTGCGACTCCTCCATCGCCTCAAAGTCTCCGACGCGGCAATTGCAGTCCATGAACTGGATTGCCCTGCCGCCTCCTGCCTCTGAACTCATATATCTTCACTTCCTCCTGTAACGACCCGCGGTTGGAACTCCACTTATGCAGATTCTGATGACATACCAGTACCTACTCCGTGGGTCGGGCTTCACAACAAGAATCCCGTGGGGCAGGCTTCCAGCCTGCCGCCGTCACCAGGCCGGTTTCACTTCGGACGCTGCGTCACCCACTGCTATGCGCTAGGCCGCCCTCGGTACTCCAAGTGCCTTCTCCTCTCGCCCCTCAATATCCTCCACCCCTCGCACCGGCAGGACTTCGAGCTGCCCTCCGCGAAAGCTGTGCAACACCGCTTCCCACCAAACCTCCGCGCCTACAGCGCAACAAGGAAACCCATATGCCTATGGATAGCGATAGTCTGCAGGAGCGTACCCTCCACAGCGAGCCGGCCTTCTCCGGCAAGCTGCTCAAGCTACGGATAGATACGGTGGAACTGCCCAACGGTCGCCAGGCTAGCCGCGAGATCGTGGAGCACCCCGGTGCCACCGCCATCGTACCGCTAGATGAGGACGGCAACGTGCTTTTGGTGCGGCAGTGGCGTCACCCCATCGGCCAGGTGACCTTGGAGATACCCGCAGGCACCCTCGACCCCAAGGAGACGGTAGAGCACTGTGCGCGCCGCGAGCTGGTCGAGGAGACCGGCTACTTCCCCGGGCGACTCGAGAAGCTGGGCAGCATTTACCCGTCTCCCGGTTACAGCAATGAGCAGATCGTTTTATTCTTGGCAAGCAAATTGCAGCATCAAGGCCAGCAACCGCACCCGCAGGCGGACCCCAGTTGGGCCCCTGATCCCGACGAGAGCCTCCAGACCGCTGCCATACCGCTGCGGGAGGCCGTGCAGCGGTGCACCGCAGGCGCTATCTCGGACGCTAAGAGCGTGGCCGGAATCCTGCTGGCTTGGGAGCGACTACAGGGTAGCCCCTAGATCGGCTGCGCCTGATGACGGCTACGCAACCTCCCCTCAGCCCGCCCCGGCCATCACAGCCGTATGCTACCCTCAGCGATGGGCTGAACCGCGAGTGGCTGGAGACCAACGGCCTCGGCGGATTCGCCTCCTCTACGCTTTGCGGCTGCAACACCCGGCGCTATCATGCCCTGTTGGTGGCCGATCCTCATGCCGGCACCGACGCCGTACCCGCCGGACGGCGCGTCCTACTCAGCAAGCTCGAAGCAACGCTGCTCTGCAACGGTACCGAGTACGAGCTTGCCACCAATATCTACTTGGGCGCAACTCACCCCCACGGCTACCGCTATCTGATTGACTTCACCCGTGACCCCTGGCCGACTTTCACCTTCCGCGCCGGTGGTGCCACCCTCCGCAAGGCGATTTTTATGCCCCACCGGCAGAACCGCACGATCATCAGCTACAGCCTGCTGGAGGGGCCGGAGCCTGTGCAGTTGGTGCTCAAGCCGCTCGTTTCCGGCCGTGACTTTCACCATCTCACTCGCGCTGCCCCGGCCTTGGTGCCGCAACTCGACCGCAGCGAGGCGCAGTTCTGCATCCGGCTCTATGACGAGCCCTCGCGGCTGTGGGTATGGCATGGAGGCGCGCAATTGAGCGGCGTCTCAGAGGATGCCGAGGGCTGCTGGTACTATGACTTCCACTACCCCCGGGAAGCCGAGCGCGGTCTTGACGCGGTTGAGGACCTCTACTGCCCCGGCCAGATCCGCTGGCAACTCCAAGTCGGCGACCGCGCTGTAATCATCGCCGCCTGCGAGCCGATTGCTGACCCTGATATTGACCGGCTCGCGGAAGTTGAAGCACAGCGGCGAGAGCAGATCGCCCAGGCTGCCGGTAACGATCCCGTCACCCAACGCCTGTTTCTCGCCGCCGACCAGTTCATCATCGCCCGCCGCGATGGCAAGAGCGTCATCGCCGGCTATCCCTGGTTCAGCGACTGGGGCCGCGATACCATGATCAGCCTGCCGGGACTGACTATCGCCACCGGCAGGCACGAAGATTGCAGAGACATCCTGCACACCTGGCTCCGCCGGCTCAACGACGGGCTGATCCCGAACTACTTGGGCGATGCGGGCGAGGCGGCCTACAACAACGCCGACGCGACCTTGTGGATGTTTGCCGCCGTCCGGCAGTACTATGCGGCCACCGGCGATCTCGACTTCTGCGCCGGCGACACCTATTCCGCCCTGATCAATTCGCTGCACCGTCACCTCGCCGGCACCGGCCATGATATCGCAATGGACCGCGCCGACGCCTTGCTGGTGGCCGGTACGCCCGCGACGCATCTGACCTGGATGGACGCCAAGGTGGGCGACTGGGTCGTCACACCGCGCCAGGGCAAGCCCGTGGAAATCAATGCACTGTGGTACAACGCCGTGCGCACCGGACAGTTCTTTGCCGAAAAGCTCTCAGACACGGAGGTAGCCGGCGAGTTGGCCACCCTTGCTCGCAAGATCAAGAAAGCATTCCGCAATACCTTCTATAGCGATGCGCTCGGCTATTGCTACGATGTCGTCACACCCGATAGTCCCGATGAGACGCTGCGGCCCAATCAGCTTATCGCCTGCGCCCTGCCGTACACGCTGCTGAGCACTAAGCAAGTGCGAAGCATCGTGAAGATCACCGCAGCCAAGCTACTGACCGACTACGGCCTGCGGACGCTGGCACCAAATCACCCGGCCTATCGTGGCCGTTATGAAGGGGATGTCTGGGCGCGCGACGGGGCCTACCATCAGGGGACGGTGTGGCCGTGGCTGATCGGGCCGTACCTGCGTGCCTACCGTGTCGCCTATGGCAACAGCGCCTCAACCAGAGCGTACCTGCGCAAGCACCTGCAGCCCTTGATTGACCACCTGATGCAGGATGGCTCGATTGCCGAGGTATTCGACGGCGAGGCCCCGCAGCGCCCCCGCGGCTGTTTCGCCCAGGCCTGGAGCGTCGCCCAGATACTCGAGTGCTGGCTGGCGGCCCAGGAGCACTAATCGGAGACAGCAAGATGCCGGTCTATCTGCCAACCGCCGCTATCGGCAATGGTTACATGCTCGCCACGCTCGGTGCCTCCGGCGAGATCATGACCATTTTCTACCCGCATATAGATTTCGCCCAAAACGTACACGAGGCGCTGCCGTTTGTATATGCCGGCGAACCTGAGCAGGGACGGCTGATATGGACCTGGGAGGATGCCTTCAGCCGCACTCAGCACTACGTGACTGACACCAATATCCTCATCACCGAGCTACAGTGCGCCGATCCGGCGCTGCAAATCACGCTCACCGATTTGATACCCGCACCCGAGCCGGATACTCCCAACACCGCGTTGGTCAGGACTGTGACGCTAGAGAACCGCGCCGACGCGGAGTTCACCGGGGCTTTCGGCCATTACTTCGATCTGCGCCTGGGCGAGGTCGCGGGCAAGCAGGCGGTGCGCTACGACCCTGCGACCGGCCGCTTTCTGCAGTATTTCCGTGACATCGCCGTCGTCATCGGCGGGACCGTGCCCGACCAAATCCGCTGCGGCAAGGCGGGCTATACCAACGACCGCAGCGCCAAGATTGACCTGGCGAACGGGCAGCTCAGCGGCCAGCCCGAAGACATCGGCGATGTGGACTTCGCCCACCTTTTCCGTCTCAGGCTCGCAACCGGCGAGAGCCGGACGATTACGGTGGTTATCTCATTCGGCCCCGACTTGCACTCGGCCGCGGCCGCCCTGAACCGCCTGCAGGAAGCCGGCCCGGACCTACTGCACTCGCGCACCACGGCCTACTGGCAGGCCTATCTGGACCGGCGAGTGCCGGTCGCTGTTGACGATGATTTGCAGCAGGCCTGTAAGCGCGCGCTGCTGATGCTGGCGATTCTGCAGGATGCGCAGACCGGCAGCTTCGTGGCCGCGCCTGAGTTCGATCCGCAGTACGACGACTGTGGCGGCTACGGCTACTGCTGGCCGCGAGACGCCTCCGAGGCCGCCGATGCCTTGTCCGCCGCCGGCTATCCCGAAGCCCGCCAGCGCCTCGTAGGCTGGTACGGCCGGGGGCAACAGCCGGACGGCCTGTGGGGTCAGCGCCACTGGGCCGAGGGACCGATCGCCGCCTCTTGGTCGCTGCGTGACGGCTTCCGCCAGCTTGACCAGTCGGCGGCGGCTTTGCTCTCCATCTGCCGGTGGGCCCTTGCTGATGCCCAGCAGCGCCAGCGCCGTATCGCCGATACCTATCCGATCATCCAAGCCGCTGCCGGCGCGTTGTCGGGTTTGGTTGATGAGCGCGGCTATCATGCCCCGGCCTGCGACCTATGGGAAACCTTCGAGGGCATCTTCGCCTATACCAACGCGGCCTTCGCGGTATCTCTACAGGCAGCAGCCGACTGCGCGCGCCTGGCCGGCGACACAGCCCTAGCGCGGGAATGGTCGGCCTTAGCCGTAAGGGCTAAGCGGGCCGCCTTGGCCCTGTTCGCTGGCGACCATTTCGCGCGCGGGCTCTTTTCCACCGGCCAGACCGACAACACCATTGACAGCGCCACCTTCGGCCTGGTCGAGCCGTTCACAATCATTGACCTCAACGATCCCGCTCAGCGGTGCATGGCGCTGGACAATGTCGCCACCATCGAGGCGGCGCTAGGCTGCGAAATAGAGGGCGGCCCCGCGATTCGCCGCTACCAGGGCGACGCTTACCTCGGCGGCGCGGCGGGCTGTGTCAATACGCTGTGGGCCGCCGTCGTCAAGCTGCAGTTGGCCCTGGCTAGTCTTGCCGATGAGCCGGCTGCTGCTGCCGAACTAGCCGACGGTGCCCTGGCGTATGTCCGTACGTGCCTGCATCATGCCACGCCTGCCGGCTGCCTACCCGAGCTGATGGCTGCGGCCGATTTTCCCTATTGGGCCGCTCCGCACGCCTGGGCCTCGGCGCTCCTGGTCAAAGCCGTGCTTGCCTATGACCAGTGGCTGCAAGCCGCCAACCCCCGGGAGCGGCGCTAAATGGCAGACTGCTTCGGCAGCTTCATCATGGTTCTGCACAGCCACATCCCCTATGTCCTGGGTCACAGCACCTGGCCGCACGGTAGCCAGATGCTCTATGATGCGGCCGCTGATTCGTACCTCCCGATCCTGCACGCGATTGAGAACCTGGCCGCTGAGAACATCGCCGCCAACCTCACCATCGGCCTGACACCGGTGACTATGGAGCAGCTTGCCGACGACCGGTTCAAGGACTGGTTCCCGACCTATCTTGACGAAAAGCGGTTCGCCGCCGAGCACAATGAGGCCGAGTTCCGCTCCTGGGGCGATCTGCACTCCGCCTACCTGGCCTCGCGCTGGCGCGATCATTATGCCTATCTGTCGGCCAAGTTCTGCGACCACTACCAGCGCGACATCCTGGCCGCCTTCCGCCGCCAGCAGGACGCCGGCAATATCGAGATCATCACCTCCGCAGCCACTCACGGCTACCTGCCGCTGCTGCGTGAGGACGGTAGCATTCAGGCCCAGCTCATGCAGGCCCTAGCCGTGTATGAGCGCTATATGGGCCGGCGCCCGCGCGGCTGCTGGCTGCCGGAGTGCGCCTACCGACCGGCCTCGCTCTGGGCGCCTCCTCCCCACACCACCGGCCAAGAGACGCCTTATCCGCGCAAGGGCCTGGAGGAATTCCTAGGCGAAAACGGCCTCGACTATTTCGTAGTGGACACCCACATGCTCGCTGGCGGCGACCCCCTGGCCGTACGAATCGAGGCTGCTGAGACATTGGGCAAGCTCTGGGGCCGGATCCGCCGCCTGGATTGCCCCGCCGGCAGCTTCAAGAGCCCCTACCGCCCGTACTTCGTGGGCCGCCACTTCGAGGACCATCCGCCGGTGGCCGCGCTGATCCGCGACCCTCAGACCTCGCTGAAGGTCTGGAGCAGCACTCACGGCTACCCGGGCGACTTTGCTTACCTGGAGTTCCATAAGAAGCATGCTCCGGGGGACCTGCGCTACTGGGCGGTCACTGACGATTCCGGCGACCTGGCCTCAAAGCGGCCTTACCATCCCGAAGCCGCTGCCCAACGCGCCGAAGCCCATGCCGGCAATTTCCTATGGATGGTCAAGGCCGCTTTGGAGAGCGTGCCGCGCGAGGGACCACAACCGGTGCTGGTGTCGCCCTTCGATGCTGAGCTTTTCGGGCACTGGTGGTACGAGGGCTCCTGGTGGCTGGAGAAAACGCTGCGGTGGATGAATCTTGACCCGGAGGTCAATGTCACCACCCCCAGTGCCTATCTGGCCGCCAATGCGCCTCACGAGGCCATCGCCTTGCCGGAGGGCTCGTGGGGAGCCGGCGGCGGGCATTGGGTGTGGTTGAATCAGGATACTACCTGGACCTGGCGGCGCATCTACGACTCCGAGCTCGACATGCGCCAACTCGTCGGCGAGTACGGCTCAGGACATGATGAGACGGCAACGGCGGTGATTAAGCAGGCCGCGCGCGAGCTGCTACTGCTGCAGGCCTCCGACTGGCAGTTCCTGATGACTACCGGGTCGGCCCCGGATTACGCTGCGGCGCGCCTCGATGCCCACTATTCCGACTTCAAGAAGTGTGCGGAATTGGCTCGCCGCTACTGCCGGGGCGAATGGATCGAGCAGCGGGAATGGGACGAGTTCGGCGCAATCCGCGCCCGCGACGAGCTCTTTCCCGAAATTGACCCGCTGTGGTTCCGTGATATCCGCCATCCTGCCGGCCGCTAGACTACGTGCCGGAATAAGCAGAACGGCTCCCGCAGCACGGGAACCGTTCATCGCCAAGCCTTGAGGCAAGCGCTGTCAGCTACTCGCTCCAGGAAATCGCTTCCACGGGGCAGTTATCAATGGCCTCCTGGATAGCGTCCTCATCGTCGCCGGTGGGGTCAACTACTACGGAAATCCCGTCATCGCTCATCTCAAAGGTATTGGGGGCCGCGTCAAGACACAGCTCGCAGCCGGTGCACAGATCAGGATCAACTACCGGCACTGCCATCAATGTCACCTCCAGAACAGTTATGCAACAAATCGCGCTACCTGAATACTCCCTTCAGGCCGGCGTCAATGTTAGCACAAGCCAATCCCGAACACAACCCCGCTAAGACATCAATTCGCGGGTCTGCTGGAGGTCTGTGAGCATCGTCTCCCCGCTTCCGCAACATTTTGATTGAATCATTCGCCCAGGCCAGGTAGAATGTAGGTGTCAGAGGCGTACGCCGCATCTGCCTGAAGGCGCGTGCTGAGGGAGGACATCAAGATGTACAAACGTGTTTTGCTGACCCTGGATACTTCGGAGTTTGCCGAACGGGCGCTACCTCATGCCGTTGCCGTGACCACGGCCTTCGATGCCAAGCTGTGCATCCTGAGCGTGGTGCCGGTGATGCAGGGGGATGATGCGGCGGCCAAGATTGACTGGGACGCCGAAGTCGCCCACACCGAGGAGTACCTCGCCGGCGTTCAGAAGGCTCTCAAGGCACAGGATATTGATGCCGAAGTCGAGCTGCGGCGCGGCAATGTCACTGAGGAGATTCTGCTCTTCAGCGAGAAGTTCGAGGCGGACGTAATCATCATGTCCACCCACGGCCGCTCCGGGTTAGGCCGATGGGTGTATGGCAGTGTCGCCGATCGGGTGCTGCGGTATGCCGACTGCCCTGTGCTTCTGGTACGGGCCGCCGAGGAGCCTGATGAGCAAGACTGACATCCGCCTGCGTCAGGACGAGATCGCCGATGTGGTGCCCCGCTTCAAAGTGGGGCCTGTTCTTTTTACCCGCCCCTGCGGCGGCACCGCCAATGCCAGCCTAATCGTCATCACCCCCAGCGGCCAGTACTTCCTCAAGCGCCGCAATCCCCGCTACTGCGACCCCCGGCAGCTTGTCTATGACCACCATGTGCTGAAGGCCTTGTACGACAAAGGCCTGCCGGTGCCGCAAGCCCTCACCACACCCTCGGCGAGCCGCTGGGTCGAGCACTCCGGGCACATCTATGAGCTTTATCGCTTCATCGAGGGCACCGTACACCCCAGCCCCAACATCGCCCAAGTCGCCGAAGCCGGCGCGGTCCTGGCTCATTTCCACTCCGCGACCGCCGACCTAAAACCTCCCGGGAAGAAGTTCTTTGGCCGCTTCTGGGACCCCAAACAGGCCACAGAGATGCTGGAGAAGCTGCTGCAGCGGGCCAAGGACGGTGACATCGGCAGCGTCCAGGACCTATCCGCCGGCGCAGTCGTTGAGGTGCTTGAATATCTGCTAGCCGAGGCCGCAGCCGTTGAGCAAGCCCTGCCCGACAGCGCCTTCTGGGCCCTGCCCCAGACGGTCATCCACGGTGATTGGCATCCGGCCAATCTCAAGTTCGCCGATGGCCGCGTCGCCGGCATCTTCGACTTCGACTGGGTTGATCGGCAGCCGCGGATGGTTGACATCGCCGACGGGGTGATCTATCTGTGCGGCCTCCGTCCCCCTAGCGAGGGTGAGGACGACATCTGGACCCTGACCGCAACGCCTGAGTTCAACTGGCCGCGAATGCGAGTGTTCTTCTCAGCTTACGCTGCCAGCCACCCGCCTGCCGATGCCGAACTGGCGGCCTTGCCACATCTGATCGCCGCCCGCTGGATCTACGCTAGGGTGGATGCCGCCGACCGTAAGATCCCCGAGGCCGACCAACTCCGCTTCGTGCTCCGCAACGTCACTTCGCCGCTGGCTTGGCTGCACGAGAACCGCGCCGCTCTAACCAAAAACGGATGGTGGCTCTAGCCACTCATCCGCTGGGTCAACTGCTTGGGTCGCGCAACGATGCCAATCAGCAGTTCTGCCTAGTCCGCCTCATCCACCTTAATCCGTCACCTTGCTGTATTGCTGGACGACGTGCTGGATACCTTCTTTTAGCTCATTGGTGTTAATGCGGCCGCCCAGAAACTCGGTCTGCAGCAGCTTGTTGAGCTCACCGAAAATCTCGTGCCGGCCCTTGCCCATATCCATCCAACTGTCTATCTGGTTGAATAGTTGCCGCGAGCGCTTGGCCGGTATTTCCTCCACCGCCTCCTCGATGGTGGCAATTACCTGGTCGGGGTCATCCGAGGTTATATGGGTCTCAAGATCGCGGTCCAGATAGCTGTAGGTAGCGGCGCGCTTGTCAAAGCTGATGTTTAGCTGAGTGGTCGAGCCGCCCGGTGTCTCATAAATCACCGCAATGTTCACGGTCGTCTTGCCGTCCTTGGAGTACTCCGAGTACTCATGGCGCAGATTGCCGTAGCCGATGCGTCGTTCCTCGGAGCGCTGATAGGCGGCCACAATACTGTCCAGACGCTCTTTGAATTCTTCCAGAGTACCATTCGTCCCTACTTCCAAATCCCTCTACCTCCGGAGCCCAATCCTTTGAGCTATGAGTGCGTTGGGTATGCTAATGCTAACGGCGACCACTGCTTGCGGCCAGTTGTCTGAGTGCTGCGATCCGGCTTCGGCATCGCCCCGCTGTCATGGCTCCAGCGGGCGACACCGGCTATTATATCCGACCTTGGCGGTTTGGACAACTCAGTTATCAGAGAAGACCTGCTCGAGCCCTTCGCCGCTGCTGTTGCGGTCGAAGTACTCACGTGCCGCCAGCAGCAGACGGTATTCCTGGCGTTCCTTCTGCACAAGCTCCAGTTCCCGCGCCAGACGTTGGCTGCACCGCTCTGTCTCCAGCAGCTCCTGTTTGGCCTGCAGCGGGACTCGCAGATGCGCGGCTATCATGTAGGAAAGCTTGTCGGCTTGTGCGGGAATCTCAAGCTCCATGTCCTCGAAACCCAGCAACTGCAATACCAGATCAATCTCCTCGGCAAAAAGCGAGCGCACGTCTGCCACAAACTCCGGTGATACACCTGCGCCGGCCGGCTCGGCCAGCAGCTCAACCTCCGCTTGCGGATACGGGCCCTCGTCCAGAGCCTGCAGGATGCGGAACCGTCTGCGGCCTATGGCCAGCACTACTATATGGTCGCCGGCATCGCGGAAGTCGGCTATCTCGGCGGTAGTGCCCACGGCGTGGGTCTCGGCTACCTCCTCACCGACCTCCGAACCGCTCCGGATCAGGGCGACACCGAACTCGCTGTTCGCCTCGATGCAGTACTGTGCCATCTGCAGATACCGCGGCTCCCAGAGGGCCAGAGGCATCGGCATTCCGGGGAACAGCACCGCATTCAGTGGCATTAGGGGCAGTCTTGATATCGCCATCTGTCACCCGTCATCTTGGCGTTGAATAGCGCTCGGCGCGCGGTCGGTCTTTGTGTTATAATACCCAAGATACTTCTCGGCAATTATCAAGCTGTGCTCAAGATCTAAGCCAGAACCAACAATGAACCCTGAAGAGATAATACAAGAAGCGCGCCGACGGATATTCTCAGTCGCCCTCCATGACGCGGCGGCGAAGCTGTCTGAGGCCAATATGGCTTACGGCCTGGCCAAGACCAACCACGTACTGGCACAACTCGGCTACCCGTCCGATGCGCTCTTCATCGGCAGCCCGGATATGACCATCACCCGCAATTCGGCCCGCTGGAACGCCGGCTTCGGCTATGGTGGGAAGTTCCAGTGGGGTCCCGGCGACCGCCCCGTGATCATCCTCGATGCCAAGCCCAACGTCTGCGGAATGTTAGTCGGCGCTGTCGCAAAGCTGCCGGCTGTGGATGATCTGCTTTCCGCATTGCACCAGCTCCATCACAGCGCCCTCACAATCGAGGGCATCCCGCTGGAGTGGGACCTGCACAAGGGCAACCACTTCCTTGACCTGTGTGCTTTGGAATCATCGGACCCGGAGTTGGAACTTCCCCCTTACGCTTTCGTTATTCACTCATCGGCTCCCGAAATGCAGCACCCCAACCCGCTGGGCATCGGCCTGTACTGGGATAGCTCGGAACCCCTTCGGCAAAGCTGCCGGCACTTTGACACTCCCTGGGGACCGCTGCACGTCTTGCTGGATGATGCCGCCGCGGAGTTCTTCGCCTTTGCGCAGCGCGCCGATGAGTTCGCCAAACAGCGCCGTATGACCGCGGCTCAACAGCTCTTCGGGGACTTCAGCCTCATCGCCAACGCCACTCACCAGGGCATGGGCGACATCAATACCATCTATCTCGGCTGTCACAACTCCCTCGACCCCAGCACCCGCTACTTGCCGATGATGATCCGGAGCGATCTGCCGGGATATCTATTCCAGGGACTGCCGAACCTCTCCGACAGCGTTATCAAGCAGATGAACTTCTACGACCGCGCCGTCGAACTCGAGGCCCTCGAGCCGCTGCGCAACGCCAACATCATCCCCCACGGTGCCGGCTATGCCTTGCCGCATCTGCGCGATGTCGTCCGCGTCATTGACCTCGGCGACCATCGCTACTTCGAGATGTCACTGGCCCCCGCTACCGTCAATGAGGCCAAGCCCCACCTCGCGGACGGCACCGAGATACTCACCGACACCCACGACCTGCCCCAGAAATACCGCGGCCGTCAGGGCGTTTTCAGGGCCATCGAGTGCGGCCTGGGACGCCTGGTAGCCAAGCTCACCCCACTGCATGTCGTAAAAGTCTAGTCCCAAAACGAATTGTTCAGGTACACCGATTGCTGAGCCGCTCGTGGGCCCTTGCGCCGCGCCGGGCAGCTCAGAGTATCATCCGCTTCAAAACCAACCACTCGACGGCCTTGAGCACATACGCCAACGCGATCATACCCACAAACAAGAAGAAGAAGATCTGCACCGTCTGGGTGTTGAGATAGCCGACCCACTCCTCGGCATTGAGCATCTCGGTGTTGAGAGTGAACCGCGCCGCCAGTTGCGCCATGACATCAATGACTCTTTCATAGATGCCCGTCAGCGGCTTGTACAGAGCCGCCAGGCCCACGATCGTAGCGATGATGGCTAGCGGGTTGATGATCCTGAATTTCTGCCTCTGGTGCTCGATGAATATCGGGCACTTGGTGCACGGTATGGTGCGCTCTCCGGCCCCGACCGCCCCATCAGCGGCCAGGTCGGACCGCACGTAGGCGGCCTCGGTTCGCCGCTGGGCCGAGCTGGTCCTTTCCGCGCCCTTGCCGGTGCTGGCCCCGCCGGTGCGAATCAAGGTCTCGATCAGCGACGGGTCGCAGTTGCAGCCATAGCCGTATCGCCAGCACGACTTCCCCGCCTTGTATGCCGGGCACACTTCCCTGACCGCCTCGTGGCAGTACGGCAGCTCCCAGCACGGGTCCCACAGGCGCAGGCGGCTTCTCCAGCTCTTCGTCTTCTTCTCAACCTTCGCGACCGTGGACTGCTCTTCGTCGGATTTGGCGAGGGCCCGGGCGCCCGCACTTTTGATCTGCCCCACGATCTCCCAGACAATCCGCAGGCCTACCACCAGCAGCACTGCCATCCCGGCGTTGCGCGACCACTCGTTGATCCTCATCGCCGGAGTGCTGGAGGCGTCCTGCAGATTGCTGGCGACCAGTATCGGCATCCCGAACATCAGCCCGGCGCCGATGATCCCCATTACCACCGTGAAGGCGATGTCCTCGGCGGTCAGTATCACCATCGCCACCGTCGCCAGGAACCCGGCGGCGGTCATAATCTGGCCCATCACGGTCAGATTATCGGCGACCCGCTGCATCTGCTCATTGGGCATCTGCGCCAGCGCGCCGCTGAAGATACCGTAGAGAATATAGCCCAGCGAGATGATAAAGGCCACCGCGGCCAGTTGGAATAGAGTTCGGGACCACGCCGTCACCAGAGCGAATACGTCCACCGGCTGGCGCGAGCGCTTGGCAACGCTGCGTTTTTTCCCTCTCATGCGCTCTCCTCCACCAGTATGACGTAGTTGATCATCTTAATCTCGGACCCGATCTGTGCATCACTGCCCTAGGTTTCTGCTGCCAGCTCGACCGAGAAGCCCTCCGGCACCTTCTCGGGATCAACAAACTGCATGTAGTCGCTTTTCTCGTTCGACCGATTGAAGCCCTCAAGAAAGTCAATCCTGCCTTTGTTGACATGGGCCGCCAGTGATTGTTCGAGCAATCTCATGCCGATGTTCGCACTGCTCTGGATCGTCGTGCGCATTTGACTGGTCTTGCGCTCCCGGATCAGGTTACCGATAGCCGGGGAGCCGGCCGCCTCACCAAGCATTATCTCGTAAGCCGCGATGCGACCGTCCTTGTCACAGCGGGGTATCAGCTCCTGGGCGATACATGCCGCCAGCGAAGTTGACAGCATCGCCCGGATCTCCTCCTGCTCAGCGGCCGGAAACGCCGTTACCAGGCGGTCAACCGTCTTGGGCGCGCTGACGGTGTGCAGCGTGGAGAAGACCAGATGGCCAGTCTCCGCCGCCTGCAACGCCGCCCGCATCGTCTCCAGGTCCCGCATCTCTCCTAGTAGGATAACGTCAGGATCGGAACGCATGTTTCTGATAACCGCCTCGGCAAAGGTGATCACATCCACTCCCACCTCGCGCTGGTTGATCAGCGCTCGCTTATTATTGTGGTAGTACTCGATTGGCTCCTCAATGGTCACTATGTGCACCGCCCGGTTCTCGTTGATCCAGTTGATCATCGAGGCCAGGGTCGTGCTCTTGCCGCTGCCGGTCGGGCCGGTCACCAGGATGATCCCGCGCGGACGACTCAGCAGCGGAATCACCATGTCCTCTCGCAGGCCCAAGACCTCGAACGACAGCATCTCGTAAGGGATCATGCGCAAAGCCAGCGCCGGGTGCTCTCTCTGCTGGAAAACGCTCACCCGGAAGCGCGCCAGGTCCTTCAGCGCATACGCGATGTCGGAGCCGCCGCTCTCATGGAAGCGCTTCCAGTAGGGGTTGTCCGGCGCGTCGTCGCCCAAAAAGAAAGTTACGCCATTGACCATATCCTCCTGGGCCATCTCTTTGAAGCCGCTCATCTCAATCAGTTGCCCGTGCCGCCGGTAAACCGGTGGCTCGCCGAAGGTCAGATGCAGATCGGAGGCGTTGATCTTCACACACCCCTCCAGCAGCGCCACCATCATATCGGCATCCATCACATCGCCTGACCTCTTGGCCAGGTAATCGGGGGCAGTGACGGTACGTCGCCACTGCGGTTCCTTTGGCTGTTCCGCTTGCACTCCCATCAATACTCACCGACCTTTCCGACAGCATTCCGAATTGTCGCTTCGTCACCTTGGTCCAGACCGCACTCGCCTGATTACTGCCTTGCCTGGTCGCTGCTGGGGGCGCTCTGTGATTGGCGGCGTTCAGCTCCCGGCCGTTTGCGCTTGCGTTTGGCTGCCTCTTCGGCCGCGGCCGCCTCGTCGGCGGCAAGGCCATCAGTACGCCGCAGCATCTGCCGCATCTCCGTGCGATTGCCCGCGTAGAACATCGCATGGTCCGCGGTGATTATCTTGCCCTGATACAGCTTCAGCAGCGCCTGGTTCATCGTCTGCATGCCCCAGTGCGAGCCCTCCTCGATCGCGTCGTACATCTCACTGGGCTTGCCCTCCTCGACGAACTTGGCCACTGTCGGCGTTGCTATCATGATCTCCAGCGCGGCGATACGACCGCCCTTTTCATCATCCCGGGGCACCAGCGCCTGCGACAGTATCGCCATCAGGCTGCGGCTCAGCCGCATGCAGATCTGCTGCTTGTCGTGCGGCGGGTACATGTTGACGATACGCTCCAGCGTCTCCGCCGCACTGGTGGTGTGAACCGTCGAAAAAACCAGGTGGCCGGTCTCGGCGGCCTGCATCGCCACCGACATCGTCGTCACATCCCGCATCTCACCGATTAAGATTACGTCAGGTGCCTGGCGCATCGCGTACTTGAGCGCATCCTGGAACTCCACCGTGTCAGTGCCCACTTGGCGCTGGTTCACGATGCACTTCTTGTCCCGGTGCACGTACTCGATCGGGTCCTCAACGGTCACTATGTGCGCCTGGCGGTTGCGGTTGATATAGTCCAGCATCGCCGCCAGCGTCGTTGACTTGCCGCAGCCGGTCGGCCCGGTGACCAGTATCAGCCCCTGCGGACGCATGGCAATATCGTTCAGGACAAGCGGCAACTCCAATTCCTCGACCGTCAGAATATCCAGAGGGATGATCCGCATGACGATGCCGCACTCGCCACGTTGCCTGAAGACGTTAATACGAAGCCGGCAGACATCTTCGACCGTCAAGCCGATATCCTTCTCCGGGTACTCCAGGAAGCGCTCCCACTCCTGTTCCGACATCAGGCTTCTGGCCAGCCACTCAGTGTCTTCCGGTGTCATCTCCGGCCAGCCCTCGATTGCCTGGACCACACCCCGGATCTTGGAGTGGGGTACGGTTCCCGCCTTCCAGAAAATATCAGACGCCTTCAGCTCTGCACCCCACTGAATGATATCCTCCCAGTCTTGTATCTTCAATTCAGTTCCTCCTTAGCTGCACTTGACAGGCTGCCGCCGGCGTTGGCTAGCGCCGGGACCTTCTCGTTCACCGCCGCCGCCTCGTCAGGTAGCTGCTCAATAGATAGACGCCAACTCCCAGCGCCGCCGCCCCGATTACCAGCAGCAGCCACAGCCACGCTCCTCTGCTGGCTTGGTTACCGCTGGCCGTCGGTGCCGGTCCCGGCGCTGTCAGCTCCGCCAGCGTCTTGAAGCTGTTGTCCTTGATCGTTATCTGATAGCTGCAGATGCCGCCACTTTGCAGCCAGTCGGCAGTGATGTAAGGATTCTCGAACCTGTTACCGCCAGCGCCGCTGGTGGTACCAATGAACACGACTACGAGCCGCGGATGGTCCGCCAGCGCCATAATCAGGGGCGCTACCAACTCCAGGCCGCCGGACTTGACCGCCGTCAGCCCCAGAACGTTGCCCTGTATGGAGGTATATCCGTCATGTTTGATGGCGGGAGTGTCAAACTGCCAGCCGGTCTGCTTGCTTACGCGCTGCAGCGCCCGACGGGCCTGGTTATCTCCCTCGCCCGGCGGCAGCGTGATATTCACCGAGCCGACGTAATCCCGGTACATGCTGACTACCACGGCAGCGTGTCCGGCCTCACTCTCAGCGCCCGCTGAGTCAACCGGCTCGGCCGCCGCCTTCGCCGCCAGCAGCAAGCTCATGCCGGTCACTAACAGTATTCGCTGTAGAGCCACCGTTTCCTCCTTGAGCCAGCAAGCCGCAACCCACAATATGATAACAGATATGAAAAAACGCCGGCAATTGGCTATGCCCGCGTATTCACTATGCCTGTATCTGGTGGAGCCGAGGGGAATCGAACCCCTGACCTCTTGAATGCCATTCAAGCGCTCTCCCGGCTGAGCTACGGCCCCACGCAATTACCATTATAGCAGCCAGCTCCACGCGCGGTCAAGATCGCAACGCCGACCTACCCGCCTCGGCTGGTTGACAACCGAAAAGGCGTCTGTTATACTGCCGGCGAGTTATTGCGCATGGCTGACAGCCATTACTCGTTAGCCGTACTATTGGCCGCTGGTTGCGACGGAGGGCCGCTCCCACCATGGCAAAGACAATTCTGGTAGTTGATGACGAGCGCCACATTGTCCGTCTGGTTGAGGTCAACCTGGCGCGCGCGGGCTACGACGTGGTAAGTGCCTATGACGGCGTGGAAGCGCTTGAGAAGGTTGAGGAAAGCATACCGGACATGATCGTCCTCGACGTGATGATGCCGCGCATGGACGGTTTTGAGGTTCTCAAGAAGCTGCAGGCCGACCCCAAGTACAAAGACATTCCGGTCATCATGCTAACCGCCAAGGCCCAGGATGCCGACATCTTCAAGGGTTGGCAGTCGGGTGTCAGTTCGTATCTGACCAAGCCCTTCAACCCCAAGGAGCTGCTGGTGTTCGTCCAGCGCATCTTCCAGAGCATGGATGAGCCGCCTCCGAAGGGCGACGACGACGAGGGCTCCAAAGTCTGGGAGCTCTGACACCCAGTCGCTAGCCACCCAGCCGTAATCAAACGCCCGGACATTGTGTTCGGGCATTTGTGTGTCACTAGTCGCGCTGAGCGGCCACCTCTATCCCGAATAATTCACAAGACGCGTAGCTCGGCCTGAGCGTGGGTAAGTTCTCAGCTTCCAGCCCGAGGTCGTTACTTAATCACACACTGTGCTATTCTATGCCATTCAGCAACAACGCCCGTAAATGCCCACAGACTGCCTGTCTGTCCAATTCTGCCAAGTGCCGCATCTCATTCAGGAGCAATCCGAGCTAGGCCGCAAGCCTTCACAATCTAGCTGTTCCGCGATGATTCCTTACCATCTCAAGGTCTGAGTACTATGACACAGGAAAACAAAGGGTGCGCAGTCAATCCCTGGATCATGCTGGGAGCCGGCTTGCTTGCTGCCGGCCTCGCCGCTGGGGCGGTGATCCTGTGGCAGAATCAGCCCAGCCACAAGGCGCGACGCCTAGTCGCCAAGTCCGAGCGCCTCATCGGCGAGATCGGGGCCGCGTTGGACAAGCTCAAAGACCAAGCCGCCGCTCAAGCTGACGGGTAGCAGCCATGGACTTGTCGGAAATCGGCGAATTCGGCCTGATCCAGCGAATCAGGCAGATTATCGGCACTGAGACCCCGCCGCTGATCAAGGGCATTGGCGATGATGCCGCCGTCATTGCTTCCCAGCGCGGCGCGGCCATACTTGTGACTACCGATGCCATGGTTGAGGGCCGCCATTTCCTGCGCCGCTGGATGCCTTCCCGCCAAATCGGCTTCCGTGCCGCAGCCGCCGCCCTCAGCGACATCGCCGCAATGGGCGGAGCCGCCGACGCTATCCTCTGCACCTTATCTCTTCCTCCCACCGGTACTGTCGAGGAGGCCGAGGGCCTGGTCGGCGGGATTCAGGCCGTAGCCGGTCGCTTCGGTGTGTCTCTGGCCGGTGGCGATATTGTTGCCGCTGACGGCCCGCTGCTGATTGACATAGTGGTAGTCGGCCATGCCCAGCGCGACAATCTGTGGCTGCGCGAAAACGCCCGCGTCGGTGACCGCGTGCTGGTGACCGGTGCTCTGGGCAATCCCGCCGCCGCCATCGCTCTGCTTGGTTCTCGCCACTCCGGCCGCCGCGCTGACTTCCCCCAGCTTATGCAGAGCCTGACCGCGCCAGTGCCCCGCCTCGAGCTGGCTGCAGCTCTGGCTCCTCTGGGCAAAGTCCACGCCGCCATTGACATCAGTGACGGCCTGTTGCAGGATGCCGGCCATATCGCCACCGCCTCCGGTGTGGCGCTACAGTTGCAGGCCTCGGAGCTCCCCGTTGCCGGCCAATTGCTCGACTGCGCCGACCTGATCGGTGCCGACCCGCTATCCTGGGCGGCGGCCGGAGGCGAGGACTTCGAGCTGTTGCTCACCGCCTCCGCCGCAGACGTGACCGACTTGCAGGCCGCCGCGCGCGAGCTAGCGGTATCTCTCAGCGACATCGGCGCAGTGACCGCCGGCTCCGACGCTCACCTCTTGGCTGACGACGGGCAGGAGATTCCTCTGGTGACTGCCGGCTGGGACCACTTTCGCGGCGCCTAGCCCGGATAGTTTGAAAATCGCGTGGCTCGGGCTTCCAGCCCGAGTCTGCCGTTGCCTTGCGGAGGGGCCGCATACGAGGCCTGAGCTTGCCGAAGGCCGAGAATCCGGCCCAGCCGTTACCAGAATCTGCATAACCGCAGTTCCAGCCCGAGGTGGTTGCGCCACCTGAGGCATCTGGTTCATGAGCAATCCAAGTTAGAACACTGTGGCACCATCCATGCAACACGCAATTGGAGGGAACTGCTTTGTCAGACAAACTCACTGTGGACAGATCGGTAGAACTCTACCAGCGGGCCTGTGAGCTGATTCCCGGCGGCTCGCAGACCAACAGCAAGCGCGCGACCGCCTTTGCGCCCGGCGTGTGGCCGATATACTTCGATAGCGCCAAAGGCTGCCGCATCACTGATATTGATGGCAACAGCTACATTGATTACGTCCTGGCGCTGGGGCCGATCACGCTCGGCTACTGCTACGAGCCGATGGACCAGGCGATCCGGGCCCAGCTTAGTAAGGGCATCATCGCCGGCCTGCTCAGCCCGCTGGAAGTCGAAGTGGTGGAGAAGGTCTGCGAGATAATCCCCTGCGCGCAGATGGTACGCTTCCTCAAGGGCGGGGCTGAGGCTACTTCGGCTGCGGCCCGCATCGCTCGCGGCTACACCGGCAAGGAGGTCATCCTCAACAGCGGCTATCGCGGCTGGTCGGATGTCTGGGCCGCGCAGGCGGGCAATCCCGGCGTGCCCCGGGCCTTCGAGGCCAGCATCGAGGGCTTCCCCCGCGATGACCTCAATGCTCTGGAGGACCTGCTCAACAAGCACCGGAACAATGTCGCGATGATCGCCTTGGATGTGGCCGGCGGCACCGCTGCGCCCCGCGAGGTAGTCGCGGGCATCCGCCGATTGGCCGACGCGCACGAGGCCGTGCTGATGTTCGACGAAATCGTTTCCGGCTTCCGCATGGCCCCCGGCGGCGGCCAGGAGTACTATGGCGTCACCCCCGACCTGGCGGTCTTTGCCAAGGGTGTCGCCAACGGCATGCCGCTGGGCGTAGTCTGCGGCAAGCGCGAGGTCATGGCAGCCGCCAAGGACCTCATCATCTCCGTCACTTACGGCGGCGAGGCGCTGTCGTTGGCGGCGGCCTCGGTCTGTCTGGACATCTACCAAAACGAGCCGGTTCAGGAGCACATGTGGCGGCAGGGCGACAAGCTGCGCCAGGGCTTCGAGGCTGCGGCCACCGCCAATGGCGTCCCCTTCAAGTGCTACGGGCCCTCGGTAATGCACAGCATGAAGTTCGAGTACGAGGACGCCGAACTGAATGGCAAGGTGTGGACACTTTTCTTGCAGGAGACGGCTAGACGTGGTGTGCTGATCCGCCGCGGCGGCCTGCTGTTCATCACCTACTCCCACGATGATGCAGCCGTCGAGCAGACCCTCGCCGCCGTAGCCGAGACCATGCCGCTCATCGCCGAGGCGGTTGCGGCCGGCGACGTGGACGCTCTCCTACTCGGCGGCGAGGTCGAGGAGAGCTTCCGCAGCTTCGCTTAGCCTGCATAACTCACAAGCCGCCTAGCTCGGCCTTGTCTGACTATTGTCGCGTAGCTCGGGATTCCACTGTAGCTATGCAGATTTCTGATGCGTGCTCCGCGGCCCGGTGATGGTAGGCGCTGGTGCTGTGACGAGTCTTGGGCCGGATGGTCTGACTTTGCTGCCGCAAAGCTCAGCCCATGCGGCCCCTCCGAACGGCAAAAGAACTGTCAAGCCTTCAGACGTTGCCTTGCGGAGGGGCCGCATACGAGGCCTGAGCTTGTCGAAGGCCGAGAATCCGGCCCAGCCGTTAGCACAATTTGCATAGCTACTGTTCCAGCCCGAGGTCCTTACAAACCTAATGGCTAGCTTACCCAAATTCGCCGTCATCGCCGATGCCCATATATACCGTACTGCCGGTATTCAGGACCAGCACCTGCAAATGGCCCTGACCAAAGCCGCCGGAGCCGATTTCCTGGTCCTGGCCGGCGATCTGGTCGAAGACGGCCACCGCCTCTCCTATGAGAACCTCTCCGGCATCATGGCGCAAAGCCCCCTGCCGTGGTTCCCGCTGTTGGGCAACAAGGAAATCAGCCAGAACTCCACCCAACGCTACCGGTCCTACTTCGGACGCCCCTACTATACGGTCGAGCGTTCCGGCTACCGGCTTATCGTGCTGGGCCTGCACAATTTCAGCATCAGTCCCGGCCAGATGCGCTGGCTGCACCGCGTCCTGCAGGATACCGCCCCGCACCACAACACCATCATCTTCGGCCATCACTACCTCGAGTACTTCCCGCAGACCACCCGCGAGAGGTTCGTCAATCTCTGCGAAATGTTTCACGTGAAACATTTTGTCACCGCCCATGCCCATAAGCCCCGGCTCACCCAGTACGGCCCCCTGACCGAGCACCTGGTGCAGGCCATTGACCCTGACAAGGCCCTCCAGTCAGTGCCCGGCTTCACGCTGATGCAGTTGCAGGGCGAGCACCTCCAGACCGACTTCGTGCCGGTCACCATCCCCGCCGCCCAGGTGCAGGTGCATCTGCTCGACCAGCTCGGCCTGGCTCCTGCCGGTGACTGGGGCCCGCCTCAGCGGCTTGCCGACCTCTGCGCCGGTGGCAACTTCAGGTCCTACCAGTTGCGCATCGGCAGGCCCGACAGCTTCCGCAAGCTGGTTGCCGAGGCCGAGATCGCCCGCAGTCACGGCCTGCAGCTAGTCGGCCATCTACCCGGCCCCGACTTCGACGCCGGCGGCCATCTGCGCAACCAGGCGGATATGGTAGCGGCCACCGACTTCTGCCATCGAGAGCAGGCGGCGCTACTGATCCTGCATCCCCCCAAGCTGCCGGCTGATGTCATCTGCGATCCCTACGGCCGGCTCAATACCAACAGACCGGTGGTACCGAGGATTATTGAGCAATACGCGGAGTTGGTCGGCTACATGGAGGGATTGGGCCTGCCGGTGGCCCTGGAGAACAACTCTTCCAAACAGCGGCGCACAACCTTCGGTGGACTGCCCTCGCACCTCACGAGTCTGGCCAGTCCGCTGCGCGAGCGCGGTCTTAGTCCCGGCTTTTGCTTCGACATCGGCCACGCCAAGGCGAGCGTGGCTCAGGCGCAGGTATCCGAATGGATGGCCGCGCTTGGGGGCGATTTGCTGGCCCTGCACCTGCACACCGGCGATCCGGCCACCCGCACGACTCACGAGGCGATTGAGGAGCTTTTCGCGACGACGCGCTGGTACGGCTTAGCCGCCGCGCTGGCCTACCGGCAGCTCGATATCCCCTGCCTTTTGGAAGTCCGCACACCCGAAGCCGCCGTGGAATCCGTCGAAGCCCTGCGTGAGTTGCCGGAGACGTGTGCCTCTGAGGGTTAACCCGAATAGTTCACAGAACGCGTAGCTCGCCCTGAGCGTGGTGCCCTTTCTACCACTCTCAGGCGAGAGCTTCCAGCCCGGGGTTATTGCTCCTCAACGGCGGGCAGGTTATCGGCGTCTATTTGCGTCAGCGCCACCGTGTAGCCGGACTTGTCGTTGGCCGGGAAATAGAACCCGATGCGCGCCGGCTCGCCGGTCAGCAAGCTGGCTTTGATCCTGCGGTTCTCGACGATTTTCTTATCTAGGTAGACGTCCAGGTCCTCGGGAACGGTGCGGACCTGGACATAATCCCCCTTCACTGCCAGCTTGAGGCTGCAGCTTTCCCCGGCCCACTTGGCGGCCTCGGCCACGCTGAGGGCCCGCGTATAGTCCCCGGTCGGGCCGAAGGTGGTCCGCGGCTCCTGTCGGAGGTCCTCCTGCTTGTGGATGGTGATCTGCACGTGGCGGTTGGCGGCGGCTACCAGATTGCCGTCCAGCACCAGCACCTTGACCGCCAGGCCTTCCTCGAGGGGTGGCAACTCAACGACGGAGGCCGGCTGGGGTTCGGTCGGCTCGCCCTCGGCCACCTGCTGGGCCGGAGCCAGCAGGCAGGAGCGCAGTAGCAGCCCGACAACAATCAGCAGTATGGCCGCCACTGCTCCTAGCAGCGGCTTGAGGCGCTGGAGGTCGAGTTCGCCGACCCCACGCGTTCGGGTCATCGCAGCGGGGTATAGCTCCTCGGTTATCTCCTGAGGCGTGGGCGGAGTTGCGGCGGCTGTGCCCCGCTCCAGATGGCCAAACTCCAGACACGCTACCGTCACATTATCGGGCGTATCCAGCTCGACGGCCTTGCGCACCAACGCCTCGCAGCCTTCCTGGAGCGTCGCGGCGGCCCGCAGCGTCCTCTCGATCTCGTCGGGGCCCATGACCTCGGTCAGCCCATCGGAGCAGACCAGATAGATGCAGTCCGGCTCCAGCGGAATTGCGAGCATATCGGGAGCCACATCGTCCTCGAACCCCAGCGTGCGGGTCACCTGGCTGCGCAGGGGCGAGCGCGCGGCTTGCTCCTCGGTCATCCGCGCCTCGCGCACCTGCCTGGCGACCCACGAGTGATCCTGGGTTATCTGGTGGATGCCGGAGGCGTTGATCAGGTAGCCGCGACTGTCGCCGATATGGGCCACCAGGGCGGTATCCTGGGTCAGGCCGACCAGGGTCAGGGTGGTCCCCATGTCGTGCTGCGAGGTCTCGGCCTGCGCCTGCTGGTAGATGCGCAGGTTGGCCAGTTGCACGGCTCGGGCCATCGCCTCCGCCGGCTGGGCATCCCTCAGCTCTGCCACCAGTGGCGAGCTATCGGCGGTGCCAAGCGTCAGCACCTCGCTGACGGTTTCCATAGCGATGCGACTGGCCACATCGCCGGCCGCGTGTCCACCCAGGCCGTCGGCTACTCCTATCAGGGCTTCGAACCCCCACAGGTTCTGCTCGCCTGCCAGCCGTAGCGTCAGGGCCTGGTCCTGGTTGGTGCGGCGCGGGCCGGTCGCCGTGCTGCTGGCGACGGCTAGATTGGAATCTGCATCTGACATTCGCATCTCACCTGATTCGAGCGTGCGGCTGCTGCGGTTCAGAGCCGGCCTCAGCGGTCCAGCCCGACGCAGCAGGGCACCACATACTTGTCCCCGACATTGACCAGATACTTGTAGCCGGCATCGTAGTTATCAGGATCCTGGAAGCCCCAAATAACGGTGATGTCGCCGGTTGAGATGCCCTCGGGTGTCACTTGCTTGATGTCATAGGTTGTGTCTATCGGCACATCGTTTTGGAAATGGATGGCCTGACCGACCAGATTGGCGTCCTGGGGCAGCGGCGGGTCCAGAGCCACCAGGTTGCTGGCCGCGTCGGAGGCGTCAATATCGGTGACTGTGCCCTCATAGGCAGGCTGGTCGGCGGCTAGCTCGACATCACCATGCCTGAGCAGTGTCGCGTTACTCATGCGCATCAGCTTGACCTCACCGTTAACCAGCCTGAGCATGCCGAACTGCCCGTTGAATTCGATGCCGCCCTCGACTTTTACGTGCGTCCGCTCCTCGCAGCTTATCAGGATGTCGGTGGCCCCGTCCACCAATTCCACTGCTACCGCGGCGACGGCGTTGGGATCGGCGTCATGCTCCACCTGCAGCAGTCGCACCTGACGGATGAACGGCGTCGCGTCATACGGCTCCAGCACGGTCACAAACTGGCTCTCCAGCTCTTCACCCAGGCGGCTCTGCAGCAGATAGCGCAGCCGGCGCGGGTTGCCGCGCTTATTCTGCGGCGGATCCCCACTGGCCAGCGCCACCTCATCACACGGCGTCAGCGCATGCAGGCGCAGGTGTGGCTCTTTACCTTCTTTGATGCGCCCGCGCAGGTCCTCGGCTTTCCAGTCAACCGTATAGTAGCCGCTCACCGGCTGCTGAGTTCGCTCCACGTCATACAGATAGGTGAAGCCGCTGGTCCTATAGAAGTCGGCCAGCTCGCCCTCCAGGGTGGCGAACTTCACCTCGGGACTGGCGAAGGTGCCGGTCGGCTGCTTGGTCAACTGGATGCCGCTGACGGTGGCCGTCTCAGCCGGGCCGTGGTAGGAGAGGCGGTGGTTCTTCCCGCCGCGGGCGCGGAAGACATCGAACACATAGCTGTCAATCTCCGAGATGTCCACCAGCGCCACGGTGCGCCGGTAAGTCTGCAGTTCGCTGTAGGCGTGGGGGGAAGCCACATCCATGACGCGCAACGGCGGCTGGACGGCAAACAGGTTGATCTGGCCGCCGGCGCTGCTCCTGGCCCTGTGATCATTTACCAGCAAGGTGTTATGGCTGACGGTATTGGAAGTCCACGCGCCCCGCTTGGGCCATCCGCCGGTGTACTCGGGGTAGCCGAGTTCGGGAAGCATATCGAGGTTCTTGGCGTAAAGGCCGATATTGAGGTTGTCGGCGTGGGAGTGGCCTTTGGCGTAACCGTAGTGTATCCACAAGGCGCGGCCGTCTTGAGGCTGCTCGGTCTGCATGTAAGCCTGGCCGTAGCGCCCCAGATGATCGCACTTGAGCTTGAACGGCTCGGCCTGCGCAACGCTGGCGATCTCGTTAGCCAGGGCGTCGGGGTCCTCTTCGAAGATGTCGTCGGCTGTCCGCAGGCGCGCCGCATTCTCCCCGGCATAGCGCCACGCTAAAGCGGCCATGTGCGGGTCCCTGAAAAGCCGGTAGCCCTTGGCGAAGGTCTGGGCATTACCCAGGCGGCCCCAGGTGCCCGTCGCTCCACTGTCACCGATACAAGGGAAAACCGCGTCCAGACACATCAGGCGCGGCTCAACGTAGAAGCACTGCTTGAGCTTAGGGTACTCGGCGACCAGGTTATGCTTCTGATAGTCGGGATAGATCTGCAGCAGGTCGGCAAAGCCTTGGGCGCGGCGCGTCCAACCGAGGCCGTAGCCGCCACATTCGCGTCCCATGCCGTCGCGGTCAATACCCTCGACGAAGAACCAGGGCAGCGGCTCCTGCCAGGTTGCGCCCCACACCTCTGACGCGGGATCGAAGAGGGCGTCGAGCCACTTCTCGGTTTCCTGCGGGCGATCGAGCGCGCAGGCCCCCAGTGCTATGGTGACATGCGTGCCTCCCATATTCGGGGCGATGCGGCCATCCTGACACGATATCAGGACCTCTTTGACCAGATGGTCCTCAATATGGCGGCAGATGGCCTCAATGCTGTCCTTTTCTCCCAGCTTGAACTGCTGCGCCTGCGTTGAGCAAAATGCGACCAGCTCGTCCTGCTGCTGTAGCCCGTCCCAGATGTAATCATAGGCGCGCACTAGGCTCTGCCCCATGCCCGCCTCCCAGATACGTCCCAAAATCCGCCCCCTGCCGGAGCCGCCGTGGGAATGCTCGAAGCCCATCTCCGACAGGGGCTTGAAGTCCATGTCGGGATAGACATCCGCGATGCGGTCCAGCAGCACGCCGGCCTTGTGCGCGTACTTCGGGTCGGAGGTAAGCGTGTAAGCGTGCGCGAGCGCCCCGAGCATGCGCCGAATGTTCGACCAATGCACCCAGGAGTTGTAGTAGGCGATGAAGCGGTGCTTGACACCCTTTTCGTCAAGCATCCCGTAGCCGTCATCTACATAAACCTTGTGCAGCGGGTCATTGGGGTCGGGATGTTCGGCATTGAATAGCAGCGACTGGTCCCCCAGCTCGCGGTGGAAGCAGCCGTGTTCGTCCAGGGCGCTCTGATAAAATGCCCAGAAATCGTTCTTGGGATAGACCTCGCCGCAGTTGGGGCACTTGAGCTTCCAGGGACCGGCGGCCTTCCACGGATAGTTCCCATGGGGGAAAATCTCGTTGCCGCAGTTGGGGCAGCCGGCCTCTTTGTTGGTGTGGATATCGCGGGGCAGCCACTGGGAAGTCACCATCTCCCAGAGCTCCTCATCGGGTATTTCCAGGTAGGGCGCGGCTCCTGCTATGGCGCTTTGCTGCTGGTTGGCGGCCCAATCGAACTTCTCCACATTGGCCAGCACATTGGCCCGCATCTCTGCGGTGATTATCCTACTGCACTGCTTGGCACAGACATCTGAGCCGCTAGAAAGAAGTAACATGCCAATAAGCAGACTGACCACGGTTTTCTCAATCATCGCTAATCCTTCTCGCCAACGTTATTGTTACACCGGAGAGTATTTCGTCGCCGGCGCGTGATGACCTGCCGCTTGTCGATCTGGAACAGTAGTTAGGCGAATTCTGGGCAACTTAAGCTATACGCCGGCGGCGTGGCGTGGTTAGTCGTAATGGAGGGGCCTGTCGCAGGCTGTTTCGCAGGACGAAACAGCCAAGGCTGGCCCAGCCGTTGTCGTTAGCCATTTGGGCGCGGAGAGTTCGTTAGGATAGCATCTTGCGCGGGCCGGCCTGCTTGCGGTTCGGCAAGCTCACCGCAACTCGACGCGGCTTTTCCACACAACAAAAACGCCAGCAAAGGCCCCGCCAGCACAATAGCAAAGGGCCGGACATCAGCCCGGCCCTTCCCTATTCCTACCCTTACTGCTGCGGGGTCACTTCTTCACTGTAGTGAAGATGGTGTATCTGCCCCGCTGCACCAGCAGCAGCACGGTATCGCGCTTGCTCGCGTTGATTAGCTTCTGCGCCTGCTCGACCGAGGCGACGGCCTTCTGATTGACGGCCAGGATCAGATCGCCGGCCTGCAGCGGCATTCGGCTCTGAATCTTCTGCTCATCCGTCCTGGTGATGACTATGCCCTTGGCGTTGTCGGCAAGCTCCATGCTAGCGCGCAGTTCAGCGGTCAGGTCGCTCGCCCAGATGCCGGCCAGAATCTCCACATCGCCCTCTACACCGGGCAGGCCCAAGGGCGCTTTAGCCACGTCCTTGCGCGCCTCGGCGATCCTGACCGTGAGGGTTTTGTGCTCGCCGCCGGTAATGATCTCGATTGCCACCTCGGTCCCCGGCGCGGTGGTGCCGATTACTGACCTCAGGGCATTGGGAGTGTCAACGGCTTTACCGTTCACCTTGAGTATCACGTCGCCTACCTTGAGACCGGCTGCCTGGGCCGGGCTATCGTCCTCAACACTGGAGATCACTACACCCTTGGTGTTCTCCAGCCCGAATTGCTCGGCCAGTTCGGCGTCAATATCCTGGATTCCCACGCCGAGCCAGCCGCGCACCAGCTCACCGTGCTTGACCAGGCTATCCATCACTCGCCGCGCCAGGTTGGTCGGTATGGCAAACCCGACCCCTTGGTAGCCGCGAGTGTAGGTGGCGATGGCGGTGTTGATGCCCACCAGTTCACCTTTGAGGTTGATCAACGCCCCGCCGGAATTGCCCGGATTGATGGCCGCATCGGTCTGAATGAAGTCCTCGTAGCCGGTCTCTCCGGTTATCCCCAGGTCGGTGCGGTCCTTGGCGCTGATGATACCCATGGTTACGGTATTGCCCAAGCCGAACGGGCTGCCGATTGCCAGCACGATCTCGCCGACCTCGGCCTTGTCCGAGTCGGCCATCGCCAGCACCGGCAGGTCGTCGGCCTTGATCTTGAGCACCGCCAGCTCACTGGCCTCATCCGTACCGACGACTTCGGCTTTCATAACCCGCTCGTCATACAGATGAATCTCGATCTCGTCAGCGTCGGCGATGACATGATTGTTGGTCAGGATATAGCCGTCCTGGCTGACGATGACGCCGGAGCCTAGGCCGCGCTGGCTGTACTCCCGCTCTTGGTCAGGCATATTCCCGAAAAAGCGCCGGAACCAGGGATCGTCGAAGAAGGGGCCGGGGAACGAGCGGAATTTGACCGTTTTCGTCGAGGCTACCGCAACTACGCTCGGCATGGCCTGCTTGGCCGCCGCTGTAATCGCACTCTGGTCAATCACCTGCGCGGAGGCCGGGGAGGCCGTGGTTACCTGCACTCCGGCATCGTTGGCCCGTTCGAGGCCGTATAGAATCCATCCCCCGGCCAGAATGCCGAATATCACGGCAGCCGCACATACGCGCAAGCATCTGCTACTACGCACAAATCTCATCGGAACTTCCCATCCTTTCGCGGATGCTGGAACTCGTCCTGCAAATCATGACTGTAATGACGTTCAAGCTCGCGAAAAGTTCCCCTGTGGCTGAGCGACATGCAGAGGCGCGGGTGCGGGATAGTGGGGCCGGTACAAAAGGGCCATCATTGGGTAGCCGTGCAGTACTGGTACCACCCCTGAAGCTGGCTTGCCCAGCGCTTCTAGGCGTCTTCTTCACTTACCTGCTTGGCCAGAGCTGGGTTCGGCTGCAATTTCTCTGCCTCCACGTCTGCCCCGTTGAGGCGCAGCAGGCTCCCCTCAGCGACGGCGGCAAAGGCGACCTGGCCGTTCTGCACCGATATGACCGCGACCGCCGCATCGGTCTGCAAGCGCCCGGCCGGCGTATCCATCTCAATCTCAGCCGGCTCAAGCTGGCTTACAACCAGATCGGTGCCCGACGTTGTCTCTATCGCCACCAATACCACATTATCGCGCTGCGCGTCGGGCACGGCCAAGCGGAACGCCGACTTGACCAGCCCCGCCTCCGGCTGGTGCGCCTCATAGACGGTGCCAAAGGCCGAGACCCCTGCGTCCGGCTGGTGACGACGCACAATATAGGGAATGGTTACACCCTTGTCGGTATTGCGGTGGTCCCGCTGGCCCCAGCCGTCGCCGAGGTAGGTCACCTCGCCTCGCTGCCCGCAGTGATGCGCCGAAAACGCCAAATCCTCGGCCATCTGCCAGGTCGCACGCCAACTGTCGGGACTGTACGCGGACTTGACATTCTCCAGGTCCAGCTTCCGCTTGAGGCTAAACTCGAGAGTGTGCTGGGTCCACTCATCCCCGACCGGAACGGAGCCGAGGCCTAGATGGTGCCGGTCGCCGGCGCTGGTGGGATCGCTGCGCCACATCACAAAGCTAATACTGCAGGCGGCGGCCTGGCCGCGAATCCAGAAGCTGACCTTGCCGCTAACACCATCGGGCATTTCCAGCGCCTGCGGCCCCGTGTAGCCGTTGGTATCGCCCTGGATCAGCGCCTGGTTGATGTCCTCGCCACCTGTTATCTTCATGTAGGCACAGTGCTGGTCGGTGCGGCCCGGCGAGGCCGCGCCCCATTCGGCCTTACCCGAACCGGCGTAGCGGTTCCAGTTCACCGGCTTACCCGTCTGCTCATCTATCTCCGTCACCGACGGGTTGGCCGCTATCTCCGTGCCGTTCTCAAGCGCTATGCTGACATCGTCAACATATATCTCATCGCTCTGGCCGGTTACATGGAAGCGCAGCCCGCAGCGCATCCGCGGCCGGTCCGCAGCCACCACATCGCCCTCCTGCAGCTCGATATCGCTGACTGCGTACTCGCTATGCGGCCCGTGATAGACCAAATCGCGTGAGCCCTCGGCGCGGAGGCGAAACAGGTCCACAATGTAAGAGTTCTCCGGCGCGTGGTCAATCTGCACCACGCTGCGGCGGTAGATGTCGGCCTTGTCGTAGGCGGTCGAGGCGGCCTCCATAACCTTGACCCTCTCGCCGGTATGGAAAAGCTGGAACACTCCGCCCCGACCTTTGGTTTTCTGGCTGGTCAGGTCCACCATACCGGTATTATGAGAAAAGGTCCGCCGCGTCATGCCCGCCATCGGGTGGTCCCACAGGTAGCCCAGGTCGGTCAGCAGCTCGTGGCCGTCCTTCCAGTAGTAGAGATTGAGGCTGTCAACATGGTGATGACCGCCGTAGTGAGTGGCGGACAGCAGCGCCAGGGACCTGCGCCCGTGCTCACCGCTGCGCACCTGCCCGAGGCACAGTATCGGGAAGAAGTTGTCCTCAAAGTGCAGTGGCGGCGCGGGCTTTTCTTCCAGGCCGGGCTCACGGAAGAAGAGCGCGGTCTCGGCATCGCCTTTACTGAGGTCGTCGCCGGCATAGGCCTTGAGCAGCGCCAGATACTGACCGTTGTCGGGGTAGTTGTCGGCTATAAGCTCGGCAAAGCGGCTGCCTAGGGCGCTGGTGCGGTATGAATCGGCGTACGGAGGGTATTTCAAATCGCCTTGCAAGCCCTCGAACATGCGCTGCCACACCAGTCTGTACATGCCCTCGTACAGATTCAGATCGGCGATCCGCTGCCCGTTTTCATCCACATACCCGGGCGGGTCGGAATAGCCCCGTATCGCCTGAGCCAGCGAGTAGATCCCGTGCAGGCTCATCAGGGCGTAGGCAGGCGACTCCGGCGTGCAACCGTCGGCCAAGAACCAGTCCTCCATCGTCAGCTTCCAGCCCTCCAGGCCGAAGCGGACGAAGCCGGGATGGGCCAGCGATATTCCCACCTTGGCCACGGCGATGCGGTTACCGACCGACTTGTTATTGATGCGCTTCTCCCCGATCAGGTGTACGCAGCTTTCCAGCAGCAGGTCGCGCTCGATCTTGATCCGTTCCGCCTCGCTGTAAAGTGGCGAACCATCGGCGCGCTTGGCCTTGTAGGTGAACTCATAGGCCTGCAGCATCATCCCTGTGAAGTAGCCTTCCTGGCCGCCGCCGCCGGCCCGACAGCCGGCCCAGTATCCCGCATAGAGCTTGCGGTCCGGCTGATTCGGCGGATATACCAGCTCGTCGCTGGGTAAGTCGTTAATGCTGAGACCGGCCAGATGCGGGTCGCAGTCAGCGATTTCTCCATAGGTCGAAACCAGCAGCCAGTGGGGATAGACCTCGGCGAAACGCAGCAGCAGCTTGCGCGTAGCCTCGGCGTATTCCACCTTCTCAGTCAGCGCATAGGCCAGAGCGAAGCGGTAGGCCATGCTTTTGCACCAATTCACCTTGTAGTAGTTGACCATGCCGCTGAAGCTGGGGCGATAGTGCCCATAGCCCCACTGCCTGAAAGTCTCGCCGCCGTAGAAGCTGAACTTCTGGCCCTTGCCGGCCTCGGATTGGCATTCCAGCGTAATCGTCTCGGGGTATTGCTCATTCGGGAAAACGGTGCCGCAGACCTGGCATTTGACGTGGTCGGGGTCGTCCAGCGACCAGCTCCAGGCACCCCCGGGGTGGCGCGGCAGGTCCTGATCACGGCACGCCGGACACTGATAGCACCTGAGCACCGTCTGCTGGGTGATCATCTCCTCAAGAAACTCGTCCGTGATCCTGGCCAAATGGGGCGCGACCGTTTCTTCGGCGGAAGTGGCCAGTCTCCGGGCCCATTCGTAGCGCTTGATATTCTCCCGCGCATTCTCCAGGTCCTGGGCGTTGATATACCCGGCCGGATGCTCTACGGTGCCGCGGTAGTTCTCCCAAACCGACCAGTCCATCAGCGGCTCATCCTCGACGGGACCGCCCTTTGCCGAATTGCTCATGACTATTGCGCCTCCGATCATCAAACAGATCAGCACCTGCCAACGCATCGTGCAACCTCCTGCAATTGTGATAGGGGCCGCTTCTCACTCGGCAGACCAGGAGCAGTTGCTCGGTATCGTGAACCGCAACTCACCGGAAATGCCCCAATTCGGGAAGTATTGCAGCTTGACATAGCCTTCCTCAACCGTCATCCCCGGCAGGCGATCAATCTGGATAATGCTGGTATCGTTGGGCCCGCGCCTGATTGTCTCGATGAAGAAGCCGCGGGTCGAGCCGTCACCGTCTTCGGTCAGCAGCAACCGGCCCCGCAGCCGGCTGTCAGTGGGCACACCCGCAGTGGTGACAAAGGCATTGATCTCATCGCCCCGGTCGGTGCTCAGCGTCCCCACGATTGTGCCGCCGTGTGCCCGGTCGCTCTCTATGCTCATCTCTCCGGCCTGCAGCCAGTGCCCGTCAACCATATATGCCTGCGTGTACTCGCCGCCGGCCTGCACCGCGTAGGCGAAATGGCCGGTGAAATCAAGGCCGCTGCAGGTCAAGCGCCTGTCGTCATCGAGCTGAGACAGCAGCAGATCGGTGCGGTCGGCAAGCTCCACCGCGACAGCTACGGCCATGTCGGAGCCGGTGGTGAGCGGCACCAGTCTCGCGGCTTTCACCTTGGGTGCCTCGGTATATGGCTCATGGACTGCGACGAAGACGTTTTCGGGACCGGGCCGGCGCACATCCAGGAACTGCGCCGTCCCCTCGCGGCGCATCGCCGGCGCCTCGCCGACGATGACTTCGGTATTCGCGGCCCCCAGCATGATGGTGCGCACTTTCTGGCCGCTATCCGCCACGAAAGTGACAGTCCATTGCTCATCCGTGGACGCTGATCTCAGGTTCTCAATCCATTCGTGCAGCTTGCCCTCGCGTGGCTGCAGGCTGAGCGAGGTATCAACACTGTACTCGTTCTGCAGCGGCCCGTGCAGCATCCAGTCATGCGTGGCGCCGCCGCGCACGCGGAAAATGTCAACCAGATAGACATCCGCGCCGGAGCTCTGCACTAGGCCCAGGGTGCGGCGGTAAAGCTGGCAAATCTCGGCCGGATACGACCGCTGTCCGTCGGCCTCGATTACCTGCAGCCCGTTGGGCCCATCGGTGTCAAACAGCCGCAACTGCCCGTCGGTCAGGCACGTTCCATGCTTGACGGTCTTGCGCGCCCAGTCGAAATCCTCAACCTCCACCTCATCAATCTCGGTGAAGGTGCGCTGCGGAGCGCTGCTGCGGTGAAGCTGGCTCTGCTCGTCTATGACTAGCGTGTTGTGGCCGGCGGTGGCGGCACCCCAGCCACGGTGCCCGTGGGCATGGTAGTCGGTCTCGGAGATTATCTCCATGTTCTTGGCCCAGAGGAAGAAGTTGAGGCAGTCGCGGTGCTCGTGGCCATAGACGCCGGAGAAGTTCAGCCGCGCCTGCACCTGCTCTTCGCCGCGGCCCTGGCCGAGCACGGCATGGCCTACCCAGGTCATCAGGACCGCCTCGGATTGCTCCGGCTTATACTCGTCAAGTACGCCGTAGCAGTCCCACCGGTCGGTCGTGTTGGACTCCCAGTGAGTGTCATTGAGCGCCGCATAGTGGCCGTTGGGAAGCACCATCTTCTGCATCGCCCGGGCGGCCTTTTCCAGAAAGGGTCGCCAGCGGGCGCGGAAATCGGCATTGTCAAAGCGGGTCCCATCAACCGGGTCCACGTAGCCGGGCGGGTCCGAATAGGCCTCGAGTTGCGGCATCATCCCGTAGGTGGCCCAGCGCCCCGTGATCATCTGATGATAGCTGGGGGTACACTCATGCCAGAAGCCGCTGGGGAAGTACGATATCTTCATCAACCCGTCGCCGAAGCGAACCGCCCGGTGCACCAGCTCCGGGTCCCCCAGCACCTGCCCCCATGTCAGCATCCCCAGTTGGCGGTTGGCTTCAGTGTTGCCATACGCTAGCGGGTAGCGGTCATCTATGGAGAGATTGTAGTAGAGCAACTCCTTCTCCAGGTGCAGCTTCATGTCCGCAATACCCAGCTCCTGGCCCAGCCTCTCCATCTGCCCGCTTTGGTAGATCTGGTCGTAGGCCAGAACCAGCGGCGCTGACTGGTGCAGGTCGTAAGGGTGCCACGAGGACCACATGCCCGCATAGCGCGGCGGCATCAGCCAGCCCCAGGCCGGCTCCATATAGTCATGCGGCCGCAGCTCCTTGCTGATGCGGTCGTGCCAGCCCCAGTGCTGCAGCACCTCGGAGAAGCGGTGCAGGATCGCCGCCGCTTTGTAGGCATATTTGTCCTCCCCGGTCTCACCGTACTTCTGGGCCAGCACCTTCAGCACCCCGCGCATCTTCAGATTGTCGCCTGAGCGGCACTCCACATCATCAATATGGGACCGCAGCTCTTCGTTGGACATGTCCACCCAGTCCTCAGCCTGCTCGGAGGTGCGCACGAGACTCCACACGCTATGGTCCCAGGCATAGACCGGGTGCTGGACATTGTACTTGCGGCAGCGCGGCAGCTCTTCATCAGCCGCTTGCGCCCATGCTGCAACACCCACGATTGCCGCGGCTACTATCACGCCCAAATTTCTTGCGCCCATGGTGGGCTTCACTGTGTCTGCCTTTCTAGTGTGAGATGAAACCGCCGGCCTGCCACGTCGCCGACGAATCTACCGAGGCGGTAGATACCGCTGATATTGGGGAGCTCCCGCTGCCCAATGACGATATCGAGGCCGTCTGCCTCATCCACCCTCGCCTCGTACACCGCGCCCTCGTAGGTGACGCGGAAGCCGTCTGTCAGCCGCTCGATCTCCGAGCTGCCCATGCCGTCGGTCACCAGCAGGGGCACGACGAATTCGCACAGCTCTCCCTCCTCGACCTCCGGGACGATGGTCAGCCCCTCCGGGATTAGCTCATAGGTCTCGACGATCGCCTCTGCGCCGGTCAGGTCCCCGCTGTAACGCAGCGCAAAGGCGACGCGCTCCGGCGTCTCGGCGATCACGGTCAGTTCGGCTGAGTATATCCCTCGGCAATACTTCGAGTCGGCCATTCCCGCCAGCGGCCTGTCTTTCAGGCCCCATTTCACTACCGGTCCAATGGCGGCGTATTCGGGCGCGGCCTCGATTGACATCTGCACCGCCGGCTCAGCGGGAATTGACATGGACAGCGCCGTCTCCGGGCGCACTCCCTGCCTATGCAAGCGCCCCAGGCCGGTGGCATCATGTCCGCTCTGGCCCCTATTGTCTATCTCGATGTGATATGGCCCGCAGGTGGCAAAGGTGCGATGGAAACTCGGCCAGAGCTGAAACACGTATCCTCCCATGTCTGTGGGTGTCGGGGCCTCGGGAATCTCCTCATCGGCAAGCTGGTAGGCGGTGCCCAGGATGCTGGCAGTCAGCAGGGCGTAGCCGGCGTAAGGGCTGCCGTCATAGCCGGCATCGCCATGGCGCTGCTGCGCGTCGAAGCGGTTCTTGATGATGAAGGCGGGCTCATAGTCCATGATCCAGGAAGCGACCGAAGTTGCCGCCAGGTGCGCCGCGCGCTTGAAGGCTCCCGCATACTCGGGCCGTTCGTTCCCGTAGCGCCGGGCCTCCATCTCGCAGACCGTCGCCGCCATCGCCTCCATGATGTGGTACTGGTTACTGCGGCCGCCGTAGGGCATTTGGCCGGTAACGGAGGTGTAAAGAAGTTGTGCCAAAGCGCCTCGGCGGGTCGCCTCATCAATCCATGGCAGATGCCTGCCCCGATAACCGAAATGGGTCAACATGCCAAGCTGCTGGCGGTCGGTAAGGTCATAGGTCATGGGGTCATTGGGATCGCGATACATCCCCCAGGGGTTGATGAGCTTGAACTGATTGTCCAGCACCGCGTCAATGGCATCGCGCGAATCGGCCAGGCCGGCGTAGGTCTTGATCTGCTCACCGCACACGCCGTAGATCGGGAAGTTGCTGTCATGCCAGTCGCGCCAGCTTGGATACCGGGCCCACGGATCGAAGCTGCCGAGCTGCTCGCCCCAGCGGCGGTGTCTATCCGGGTCCACCTTGCCTTCCAGGGCGCAGTAGGCGTACATCAGCTCTTTGGTGTAGAACTCCGGCCCGGTGAACGGCCCACCCGGCGGCCTCTCTCCGGCCATAATCTCGCAGCAGTAGTCCATGCTCAGAGCGCAGGCCTCCACTAGGTCCTCACAGCGTCCGCCCCCGATGCAGCCGGCCAAGGCTCCGACGAAGCGCGCGCTGATGGTCGAGGTCTCGCGCCCCATCACCGGCGAGATGATGGCGCCTTCCTGATTCTGCCAGCCCAGGGCCTGCCCCACGATAGGCTCGGCCAGGTCCAGATAGAACTCCCGGTCTGCGCCGGTCGGCGTGAACTCCACGCCCGAACACAAGTCCGAGAAGATCCCTTCTATCTTCTTTTCCAGGGGAAACGGCGGAAGCTGCAACTTATCGCCGGACATCCGGTCTCACCTCATTCGACCATCTGGCCTGTACTACCCGTTTGCCCTGTACTGCGCACATAATGCCCGGGGTACGATCGGCCCGAACGCATGACGGCTTGCGGAACCGAGTCCACAAGTGAATCATCCCTCGGTGGTGGCCGACGCTGGCCGCGTTCACCCGAGGGATTAGTCTTCCCCATGCGCCGCGCTCTTTCCTGCCGTGCTACCGGCAGGTTACTGCGCGCCTCTTTTGGCCAGTACCACGCCAACAGTGCGCAGCAGTATCTGTAGGTCCAGGCCGAAGGAGAGGTTGCGGATGTAGTACAGATCATAGCGCAGCTTCTGAATTACATCCTCAGTGTTGCTGTCGTACTTGTGGTTGACCTGCGCCCAGCCGGTGATGCCGGGGCGAACAATCAGGCGTTTCTCATAGAGGGGGATATCCTGCTTCAGCCTGTCAACAATCTCCGGCCGCTCCGGGCGCGGCCCGATTAGGGACATATTGCCCCTCAACACCTGCACAAGTTGGGGCAGCTCATCCAGCCGCATCATCCGCAAGAACCTACCGATGCCGGTAATCCGAGGATCATCCTTGGTGGCCCACACCGGGCCGGTATCCTTCTCGGCATTGGGCACCATGGTGCGCAGCTTGGTGAGGGCAAAGTGTTGACCGTCCTTGCCGACGCGCGTCTGGTGGTAGAGCACCGGTCCCGGAGACAGCAGCTTTATCAACAGCGCACAGAGCCCGACCATGAGCCCGGCCAGCGGCAGCAGCAGTATCGTTATCACCACATCCAGAACCCGCTTCAGTCGCGTGGCGTACTTGTTGTACCGCACCGTTTCCAGACTCGCCAGCCAGTCCGGTCCGACATTGAATACCGCTGCCTGCTGCGTCAAGGCCTCGTATCCCACCTCGAAACGCATTACCTGAATCCCGACGGCGTCACAATGCGCCAGGCAGCGCGCTACCTCATCGCTGAAGGGGCCGGCCCGCGAGATAATCAGCGTGTTGATCAACCGCTGCAGCAGCACCCCGGGGCATTCGTTCAGACCGGCAATCACCGGCAGGCCCTCAATCTCTTCCGGATCCTGAGCCTCCTCATCGGTCAGCACCACGCCAACCAGACAATAGCTGGACGCCTCGCCGTTGGTGGCCAGGTGCTTGATTACTTGCCGCGCGCTGTGTACGGTGCCCACGATCGCCACCCGCTTGGTGATCAGTTCCTCGGCAACCACAGCCGCTGCCACCGCCCGCGTCATGGCGTACAAGAGCGCCGCCACCATATATGCCACTACATAGAACAGCCGCAGGCCCAGCCAGTCTGGACTAATCAGGAAGGTTACCGCAATCGCCGCCAGGGTCCCAATGAACAGAGCCGCATAGGATTCCAGCAACCGCATCAGCAGGGGTCGAGCCGTGAGGGTATAAAGCTGATTGATAAAGGTCACTGCCACCCAGCAAGCAACCAAGACCATCACATGCGGCACCAGCGCCGGACGCGTCTCGGCCATGCCCACTTGCCCGACCAGGTAGTCTGCCAGTAGCAGCGCGCCCGCGCCCAAGACCACATCTGCGCCCAGCAGCCAAATCTGGTAATGCAGCCTCCGCCGGTCGAGGTGCCCGCCGTGCGCCGATACCGCCTGCAGCCAGTCCGCCTCGGCGCTGCCACGCACTCCGTTATTGCCGTTGTATTCCGGTACCGCCTTGGTCTTGCCTGGAAGAACCATATCGTTCTCTTCGCCGCCGGTGGATGATTCTCCTCTGTTGATTGGCAACAACCGCCCCAGCCACAGCCCTGTAACAGAGCCTTTACATCTTCGTTCTGCCGGGCCTTTTCACCTGCTCCCCAACCGCAGTAATTTCCCTGCCGCAGTTTCGACCGGGCCTTGAACCATTCAGGCTTCATCCGGATTACCAGCAGGCCTGTGACATCACCAGCGCGAAGCAGCAGCTACGAACACCGCACTACTGCCCACGGAGGATTTGCGACTATGCCTCAGGGACGGGTTCGCGATTTCGGCATAACCATCGGCCGCCTACCCAGCGGCCCTCACAATGCCATCACCGATGTCCCCGGAGTGCTTGTCGGCCATGTCACGGTCTGTCAGGGAGATGCGGTGCGCACCGGCGTGACGGCCCTCTTGCCGCACGAGCGCAACCTCTTCGCGGAGCCGGTCCCGGCAGCCACCCACGTCATCAACGGCTTCGGCAAGAGCCTCGGTCTGCCCCAGATCGCCGAGCTGGGCGTCATCGAGACGCCCATCTGCTTGACTAGCACGCTCAACATCTGGCGCGTCGCCGATGCTATGGTGGATTACCTGGCCGCCCGCAATCCTGGCGCGTATTCCTTCAACATCGTCTGCGGGGAGTGCAATGACGGGTATCTCAATGACGCGGTAGGCCGCCACGTGACTGCGGCTCATGTACACGCAGCGCTGGAGAATGCAGCAGCCGGGCCGGTTGCCGAAGGCTGCGTCGGTGCCGGCATGGGGATGCGGGGATTCGGCTACAAAGCGGGAATTGGCACCAGCTCGAGGCTGATCCGCCTCGAGGGCGCCGAACACACCGTGGGAGTTCTAGTTCTGACTAACACCGGCGAGCCCCTGGAGCTGCGGATAGACGGCCTGCCGGTCGGCCGCTGGCTGCACCAAGCTCCGCCGCAGTCCCAGGAGCTCGGCTCAATCATGATCATCGTTGCCACTGATGCCAAGTTGGACCCTCGCCAGTTGCAGCGACTGGCCAAGCGCGCGACCTTCGGCCTGGCACGAGCCGGCGGCACTGCCGGTCATGGCAGCGGCGACTTCGTCATCGCCTTTGCCGTCCCGCCTCGGGAGGCACCGCCTATTCCCGAAGCCCGGATAACCCATCTATTCCTGCCGGTGATCGAGGCTGTCGAGGAGGCCATCATCAACTCGCTATTCACCGCTGAAACGGTCACGGGCCGCGACGGCCATAAGGCTGAAGCTTTGCCGGTCGAGCGCGTTGTCGAGCTGCTTCGGCAACACTCGCACTCGGCCGGCGGTCACTAGCCGCCGCTGGGGCTTCCCTGCTGCCTAGACATACCCCAGTTGCTGGGCTGTCGCGATCACCTGCTCGGCGGCCTCTGCGGCGCTTAGCGCGGTGGTGTTGACATGCACCTCCGGGTTATCCGGAGGCTCAAAGGGCATGTGCCAGCCGGCGATGTCACTAATCTCGCCCCGCTCGGCGCGAGCGTATAGGCCCTTCGGGTCCCGCTGCTTGCAGCTTTCCAGCGGGCACTCCACCATCACCTCGATGAAGTGCGGGCACCATTCGCGCGCCCGGTCGCGGTACTTCCGCAGCGGCGAGACCGCGGCCACCAGCACGTTCACACCATACTTCGACAGCATCTGCGCCATCCAGGCCAGCCGCTTGGTATTCTCGTCGCGCGCTTCCTCGGTATAGCCCAGATTTGGGCTTAGATTCGCCCGCACGGCATCGGCGTCGAGGTTCTCCACCGGCAGGCCCATTTCCACCAGCCGCGCTTGTACCAACGAGGCTATGGTTGACTTGCCGGCCGCGGGCACTCCCGTAAGCCAGATGACTGCACCATGATTCTGTTCTCCAGAGCGCTTGTCACACATAGTTCGCTTTCCACCAATCTAATAAATCTTGTTGCCTTCCATCTCGGCAGGTATTGGTACATCCAGCAGTTCCAGCACTGTCGGTGCCACGTCCATCAACTGCAGCCCCTCACGCCGGCCGGTTTCGGTCCGGCCCGGCGCGACACTGACGTAGATGCCGTGATAGTCATGCACGCCATCATCAGGGCCGATTTCGGTCTCGAATGAGTGGATCGTCTCATTGCCGAGGTCCTGGCCGGCCCGCCAGTACAGATCGTCGAAATAGACGAGCAGGTCCGGGGCATCGTCCACATACGGCCCGCTGTAAAGCTCCTGCGGCTTATGGACCACGGTCTGCATTGGCCGGCCCTGGTCGTCCGGGATGGATTTCAGAGCGGCGCTGAGTTCCTCCCGCTCGGCCTCGTAGCGCTCGGGCGCGATTATCCCTTGCGGTTCCCGGCCGGCGACATTCATGAAGATGCGGCTGTAGTAACCGCCCCAGGCCCAGGCTCTGGTACGCGACCAGTCAACCAACTCCTCGCTGAAACGCGTCAGGCCCGACACCGGTTGCTTCAGCGTCAGATAGCCCTGCTGTATCAGCCAGTCGTTGACATTGAGCGACCCATCCATCCGCTTGGCCCCGTGGTCGGACACTACCATCACGGCCGCGTCCTCGCCGGCAAGCTCAATTAGCCTGCCCAACTGCTCATCCAGCTTCCGGTAGTAGTCCTTGATCGCGTTCTCGAAGGGATTACCCGGCTGGTACTTGCGATGCGCCGGGTCGTGGTACTTCCAGAAACCGTGCTGGATGCGATCCGAACCCATATAGACCATTGCGAACAGGTCCCACGGCTCCTTGGTCAGCAGATGCTGGGCCGCCAGGAAGCGTTTGTCGGTAATCCGGTGAATCTGCTCCAGCAACTCCGCCTTGTTCTCGGTGCGGAAGTTGTCACAGTCAATCTCATATCCGCCCGTGACGCTATCGAGTTCTTCCGCCACCCCGGGCGGGTAGGTGTATTCACTGTCCGTGCTGGGCGTCAGGAAGCTGGAGACCATGATCCCGTTGAGCGGCCGCACTGGAAAGGTCTGCGGCACATTGAACACACAGCAGCGCTTCCCTGCGCCGGAGAGTATGTCCCAGACCCGAGGCACCCGCACCGCTGCCGAGGTCGCTATCCATTTGCCCTCGTACTCGCCCACCTTGCGGTTGCGGAAGCCATAAAAGCCCAGGGCTCCGGGGTTACGCGAGCTGTACATCGAGGTCCACGCCGGCACCGTAATCGGCGGGTCGCTACTGCGCAGCGGACCGTAGGTGCCGGCGCCTACCAGCTTGGCGACATTGGGCATCCCCGCCAGCCATTCCTCTGAGAACACCTGCGTCGGCGCGCAATCCCAGCCGATTATCACCACGCGTTTTGTCTCAGCCATATAATCACATCCAAACTCAGCCAAAGTCGTATCAGAGTGACCGCTGCTACTCCACGAAAACCTCATCAAACCCCAATATACACTCCAGCACCTCGGGCCGCATCACCTGCTCCGGAACGGTATCCCGGTTCATAATAGCTTTCCGGATCTCGGTCCCGGAGAAGGAAATGTACTGGTCCTGGTGCGGGCACATCCGGTCGCTGGATACCGCATTGCACTTGGTGCAGTACCCGAAATCGCCGGCGATGGTAAACGGTACGATATCTAGATCGGGGAAGTCCTTGAATATCTCAATGGCGTCTTCTTCACCATAATAGGGCTTGCCATCCGGGTCGCTGACACCGGCGTGGTCGCGCCCGATGATGATGCCGGTGCAGCCGTAGTTCTTGCGCATGATCGCGTGCAGGATGGCTTCCTTGGGGCCGCCGTAGCGCATCTCGGTGGGCAGGATATTGAGCAGGACATGGTTGCGGGCATAGTAGTTGTCCAGCAGCGTTCGGTAAGCGGCGATGATGACCTCGTCGCGGAAATCGCCCGACTTCTTCTTCCCTACCAGCGGCTGAATCAACAGTCCGTCGGTGAAGCCCAGTACCGACTTCTGCAAGAATTCATGCCCGATATGCGGCACATTGCGCGTCTGGAAGGCGATGACACTTTCCCAGCCCTTGGCCTCGAATACCTGGCGCGTCTCGGCTGGAAACAGGTTGATATCGGCGAACGGTCCCCGGTCGTTGTCAATCACCAAGATATCGCCGCCGACCAGCCAATCCCCCCGGCTGTACATCCCCGCAACACCCGGATGGCGTTGGTCGTTGGTACCGAAGAAGGCCCGGGTCGCCGTCTGCTTGTCCCAGTCATAAACCTCGGCGACCTTCAGTACCGCCAGCGCCTCATCCTGGCCCTGACGACACAGCGCCACTTCCTGTCCGGGGGCGACGCTATCTCTCTCCGGCACGTCGAGGATGATCGGTATCGTCCAAATCGTCCCATTACCCATCCGGTCGTTGGCCACGATGCTGTCGAAGTCATCCTTGCCGACAAAGCCGGTCAGCGGGCTGAAGACACCCCGGGCGATATTCTGCACATCGCTGGCCAGCACGTCGGAGATGGTCAGCCTCTCCAGCGCCCCAGCCCGCGCCGTGGTTTCACTAAGCTCATCACCGCTGAGTACCTGATTCACCAGTATGCCGCCATGAGGTTGGATCATTGTGGCTGCTCTCTCGCTTTCTATGCTTCTATGCTTAACTTGCCGGGCACTCCGCTCATACTCCTATAGGAGTGCCCACGAAGAGTATCACAGTTCCCAAGCCCTGTCAATATCCGCCGTCGCTTTTCCCGGCCTTGGCCTGCCGCGCAGGTTCTGGCAGCTTGGCGGCGAATATGAGGCTGCTGGGTACCTCAACCGCCTGGGGCAATCTGAAGGGAAATTCCGGCATGAAGCACACTCGCTGCGGAGTGTATTGCCTTCTGCTGCTAATCCTGGTTACGGCGGCCTATGCCCAGGCTCCGGAGCCGCGCGTTTATCTGCTGGCCACCAGCAGCCGCGAGGTTGTTGTGACACTGCCGGAGGCTGGTGACAACGCTGTAGTCCTCAAGGAGGCCGGTGCCGGCAAGTCCGTCCACCAGCTAGCCGCCAAGCGCGGTCGTGTTGAGATCACCGCCCAGCAGATGCAATCCGGCCGCGGCTGGCTCGTCATTAACCCCGACCCCCAGGTGGACTACAGCGACAACGAACCGCCGCGATTGGTCGAATTGACCGCCGACGGCCGCCAGCTCGAGTACACTCCAGACCTTGATCTCGCCGCAGTAGCTCCGCAGACGCTGCGACTCATTTTCGAGGACCAAAGCCCGCTGCAGCCCTTCGAGTTGGCTCTGGGCGCTTCACCTCTCCCTGTTGACGCCGCTGGTATCACCGTCGAGAAGCTGAACCGGAGCCGCACTGCTCTGACGCTGGACCTCAACAGCCTCGGCGCTCAGGCCGGCCTTAAGGCGCTTGGCGAGGCGGACTATCCGCTGGCGTTGCAGGTGCGGGCCCGGGACAGTGCCCTCAATGACGGAGTATCGGTCGTGGGCATCATGCTGGGCGACATCGCGCCTCCGACCGATAGGGCCGTATTCTTGATGGACCTCAAGCCCGTAGCGCTTGCGGCCTACGGCGGGATGCGCACCACGCCCAGAGATGCCGACAAGCCGGGCTGGTATCTCAAGGGCCGGCATTTTGCCAGATCATTTGTCACCATTCCTCATCGAGACACTACGCCCGCCGAACTCGTCTATGAGTTGACGCCATATCCGGACCATCGCATCTTCAGAGCGATTGTTGGCATCGCCGACTCGGCGGGGTCGGACGGTAGTGTCACCTTCGAGGTGCACGTAGCTGGCGCAGACGGCGCATGGCGCAAGCTGCACGCGACCGGAGTGTTAAAGGCCGGCGGCGAGGTCAAGGCCCTCTGCCTTGATCTCGGCGCGGCCCAGCAGCTCAAGCTGGTGGTTACAGCCTGTGGCAGCTATTCCAACGATGCCGCGGTCTGGGCCAACCCCCGCCTCGAAGCCGCAGCGAAGTAGTTGTGCCGAACCTACAATCAGGGCGCACGCACGGGGCGCGCAGGAGGTTTTGACGATGGAGAAAGCGGCATTGCAGATGGGATTGGTGTTGTTACTGGCGCTGGTGGCGGGGGCTAGCTACGCCAAGACCAGCGGCCCCAACTACTACACACCCGAGCAGACTCAACTGGCCCGCCAGCGCGTCAGTTCGGAGGACTGGGCCCGCAGCCACGTCGAGAGCCTCAAGAGCCGCGTCGCCTACCTCATGGAGCTGAGCGACGAGGAGCTGTGGGGCTTCATCCCGCCGGCGCAACTCACCCGCGCCACTTTCCTCTGGCGCGGACAGGGCGGCTTCCCCGGCTGCCCGATATGCGGCAAGCAGATCTTCAAAGTCGGCGGCGGCTTCTATCCCTGGAAATACGACCGCGAGCATCCCTGGAAGGTGCAGTGTCCCTCCTGTGGCACCTGGTTCCCCACCAATGACTTCGCAACCTACTACACCAACGACATGCAGGGCCAGTGCGACATGTCGGGCGATTTCCCCGACGACGGCAGCGGTTGGAAAGACGAAAACGGGCTGTTGCACTATTTCGTCGGCCACTGGTGCCAGCACCAGCGCTGGGCCGACGTCATCCGCGCAATCGGTGACCTGGGCGAGCTTTTCCTGCTTACCGAAGATGCAACCTATGCCCGCGCGGGAGCCATTCTCCTGAGCAGGTTCGCCACAGTCTATCCCGACATGGACTACCCCAAGCAGAGCAACTACAGCGCTGACGGTCGGGTCCTGCCCTGGTGCTGGGAGAACACCAGCGTAGTCATGCCCGTCGCCATCGCCTATGATAGCCTCTGGCCCTACATGCACGCCACTGCAGACCAAGGCCTGCTGGCCTTCCTCAAGTCCAGAGGCTTCACCGATATGTGCGCGCATGTTGATAGGGGCTTTCTGCAGGACGTGGCCGACAAGATGATGACTACCGACCACTACATCTCCAACGAGGGCGACCACCAGCGGGCCTTTGCAATAGTGGCGCTGGTCTGGGGCGACAATGATCCTGCTCACGGTATCACCACAGACCAGATGCTGGACTGGCTGATTGATGGCCGCGGCTCGATGGACACTCTCATCTGGAACGGCATCTACCCCGACGGCCATCCCAACGAAGCCTCTCCCGGCTATTCCTCAGCCGTCGCCGCCAAGTCCTGGGAGATAGCCGACTATCTCACCCACGCCGGTCATAATCTCTTTGACAATCCGCGTTTCCCCGTCTCTGCGCATATCTGGCTCGATCTGACCATCTGCGGCAAGCAGCAGCCGGCCATCGGCGATTACGGTAGCATCTTCGGCGGTGGCCGGGCCGGCTGGAGCGCTGAGCTATTTCGTGCGGCCTGGGAGCGCTATCATGATCCCCGCTTTGCCAAGGCTCTCGTTGCCATCGGCAATCCGAGGCCGAGTCTCTACCAGACCGACATCCGCGACCAGATCGCGGCAACCGCAGCCGCCTATGACAAACCCCTAGTCGCCGGCACCAGAAACCTCTCGCAGTTCGGCTGCGCGATCCTCGAAAGCCATGCCGAAGAGCCCAACCAGCGCGGCCTCAGCCTTTACTACGGCTCGGCGGCCGGCGGCCACGGCCACTATGATCGGCTCAATATCGAGCTTTACGCCCACGGCCACAGCCTCATGCCCGACCTCGGCTATCCCGACCAGTGGGGCGCAAAGGCCCAGCATTTCCATGGAAACAGCACGGCTCACTATGTGGTGCAGATAGACGAGCGCGGCCAGACGAATAAGGAGCGCGGCCGGCTCAAGTTCGTCGCCGACCTCGCTGAGGTGCAGGTGGTCGAGGCCTCCGCCGAGCGTACCTACCCCGACCTCGCCGACACCTACCGCCGCACTACCGCCCTGGTGGACCTGTCAGCGACCGATTTCTACGTCTGCGACATCTTCCGCGTCAAGGGCGGCAGCCGGCACGACTGGCTGTTCCACGGCCCACCTTATCAAGGCTTCAGCATCGAGGGTGTGAATCTGTCGGAGCCGCGCGCAGGCACTCTCGCCGGCCCGGATGTCGAGCTCGGCGCAATCCCCGAAGGCTACCAGCGCAGCGGCTACCAGTGGTTACATTCCGTGCAGTCAGGTCGGCCCGCCGGCGAGTGGAGCGTCAGCTATTCGCAGGCCGATGATCCGCAGCTCAGAATGACGATGCTGCCCGGCGCGGCTAGTGAGATATTCGTCGGCCGGTTCGACAGCCCCAATATCAAAAGCGACCTCATGCCCGACACACTGCCTTGGGTCGTAGCCCGCAATCAAGCCGACGACGCCTCTTGCTTTACCAGCATCATCAGGGCCCTACCGGGCCAGGACTGCGTCGAGAAGATCGAGCCCTTGCCGCTCTCGGACAATGCCGCGCAGGCCGTGGCCGTCCGGGTCACAACCGCCGATTACGTGGACACCCTCTACAGCTCCCTGGATGGCGAGGCGGAGCTGGCCGTCGGCGATGACCTCAAGGCCGCCGCGCGCTTCGTTCTGCTCCGCCGCGACCGGCGCGGCAATCTGGTATCGGTCCATACCGTCGGCTGTAACCGCCTCACCGCGCCGGATTTGGCGCTTCAGGGCCAAGGCCGATACCAGGGCACTGTCACCGCTGTTGATCCCGATACCAACACCGTCACCGTCGCAGGCCTGCCTTTCAGCAGTGCTCTGGTCGGCCAGAGCGTAATCTTCGCCAATGACCTGCACGAGACCAACTTCCAGGTCGAGGCAGTCTCGCAGACCGGCGGCCAAGTCACGCTGAGCCTGGGCTATGTCTCGCCGCTGATCGGCCACGGCACTGTTCTCAGCGTGGATGATGAAACCGGCGTCATGCTCACCGATACCACCTTCCGCAACTACGGCTCCCACGATATCTGGGCCAAGGGCTTCGACCCCAAGCTCGAGGGCATGTATCTGGTCAATGCCGACCGCAGCCGGCATTTCCTCATCAACGACTGCCAACTTTTCCCGGACGTAGCCAAGGACTGGTGGCAGCCCGAGGCCGAGCACGGTAGCTTCAACCTCGTCGGCGAGAAGAAGCTCAGCGAGGCATTCAGGCCGGGCGACGACTGGTACGTGCAGGCGCTCTGGCCCGGCGATGCCGCCTGGCTGGAGTCTGCGATGATGCTGCAAGTGCACCAGCCCCGTATCTATAGGCTCATCACGCCGGCGGACCATGTCACTTTGCGACTGCCCGACGCCACGGGGAAGGCCATCTATAAGGCCGTCGGCGAGCCCCAGGGAGCGTACCAGATTGAGGTACAGGACGGCCGCGTCGAGCTCGATGCCAAGGTCCTGCGCAGCGGCCAGGGCTGGGTGGTTCTCAACCCCGATCCCAACGTGGACTACGACGATACCGATCCCCCGAGATTGGTCCGGATCAGCGCCGACGGCCACCAGACCGAATACCAGGAAGGCATGGACCTCGCCGCGCTGGATGCCCGTAAGCTGCAGCTAGTCATCGAGGATGCCAGCCGCCTGGAGCCGTTCGAGATTACTCTGGCCGGTCTGCCGCTGTCGGCGCGCGGTCCCGGCATCTCGGTGGAGAAGCTGAGCAAGACCCGCACCGCCCTGACCCTGGAGCCGCAAGCCCTGGCGGCACAGGCGATGACCGAGGAAATCGCCTATCCGCCCCTGCTGAAGATCGCGGTGCGCGACCGCGCCTTGAACCCGGAGCCATGCCGTCTCAGCCTCACTCTAGGCAATCTGGCGGCCGCTGCTGAGGGCGCTGTGTTCCTCAGCGACCTCGAGCCGCTGTCGGCGAGGTGTCATGCCGGGCTCATACGCGACCAGAACTATGCCAGGCAGCCGGGAGTAACGCTGCGCGGGACGCATTTCGCCAAATCACTGATGACTCATGCCTTGAAGGACGGGCCCGCCGAAGTCATCTACGACCTGACGCCATACCCGAATCATCGGCTCTTCAGGGCCATCGTGGGGGTGGATGATGAAACCGGCACCCTCGGCAGCGTGACCTTCGAGGTCCACGTGGACGCACCCGACGGCGG
>Ga0180432_10000088_pt1 | contig 137596 bp, 115 predicted proteins | sample SS_ome_10_FD_132414 | JGI IMG/M metagenome (GOLD analysis project Ga0180432, IMG submission 132414) | Hypersaline lake sediment archaeal communities from the Salton Sea, California, USA - SS_1_MS_2 metaG | ecosystem: Environmental > Aquatic > Non-marine Saline and Alkaline > Hypersaline >... | reverse complement strand
TGGAGACTTCGTAGCCGAAGGCGCTCTCCTATGTACAGCAAATCATGTAACTCCCCATAACCCCAGAACTTACCTTTTCCAGAAAATCCCCACCAACCCCCGAAAAACTGGGGACGAGCCAGCCGTCACGGCGCGGGCGGCGAGGGCAGGAAGGAGACGTTGCGGAACTCGGCGGCGACCGGCGTCCCGGCCGCGCCCTCCACGAAGACGCGCAGACGCACATCGGCCACGTCGAAGGAATACCGGCCCACCTCCGCGCCGTCGAGCAAGACGGCAAGCTGCGCCGTATCGGGAACGCAACGCAGTGCCAGGGCGTGCCATTCCGTCTCCTCATCGCCGACGGCGTCGCAGACCTCCGCCGCAATGGCCATGCCGCCGGAGCGCACGGTTCTACGGTACGCGGCGCCGTCGAAGCTGAACTCGAAGGCGCGGCCTTCGGTGTCCGCGACGGCGATGCCGGCGCGGCCAGCGCCGGGCCGCTGCGGCGGCGCGGGGAGCCTGAACTCCACGCCGGCCGTGAAGCCCGCGCTGCGGATCGGGCGCATTGTCTGCAGGGAGGCCGCGCCGCCTTCGGCCGGCGTGCTCAAACGAAGGACGCCTTCGGCAACTTCCGGCGCAGGCCCTCCCTCCCAGACGGCGCTGAGGAAGCCGTGCTCGCGCAGCTCCGCCTGCGCCGCTTCGCCGCTGATCGGGTCTCTCTTCATGCTCGCACGCAGGTCGGCAGCGGCAGTGTCGGCGCGCCGCGCAACCTGCGCGCCCCCTTCCTCGGCGGCGAGCGAGTACTGCTCGAGCGCGTCGTCGTAGCGACGGGCCACCTGGTAGGCGCGGCCGAGGCGGATTCGCAGTTCGCCGAGCGCCTGCGCGTCGGGGCCGCCGGGGGGCGCCTGTGTACCCTGCTCGACGGCGCTGAAGAACCCCTCGATGGCGGCGGCCCCGGGCTCAGCACCCAGCAGGGCGCGCGCCCAGGCGCCCAGCGCGCCGCCCAGAGCGGCGCGGGCGGCCGAGGCCCGGTCGGGGTCGTCGGCGCAGTCCGAAACCAGCTCCCGCGCCGATGCCACGGCCTCGGCGTGGAGCCCCCGCCCGGACAGGTCGGTGACGCCCTGCCGCCGGCGCAGCCATTCCCGATCCTCAGGCGGCGGCTGGGGCGCTTCCTGGACTTCCTGGGTGAGCCGTCCGGCGAGCGGGTTGTCGGGGAACAGCTCGGTCGTCTGCTGGAGCAAGACCTCAGCCTCCTCGCGCCGGTCGCCTTCGAGCATCGCCGCGGCGGCGTCATGCTGCGCGGCCACCAGCGCCTGCTGCACCTGCTCGGAGAGCCCGGCCAGCTCGGCGCGCTGCCCGGGGGGCACGTCATCCTCGGAAACCCCCTGGAGCAGCGTGAGGGCCTGCCAGAAGCGGCCCGCCTCGGCCGCCTCGCCGGCCCGCTGCAACGGGTCCGCCGCCGGCGGGGGGGCCGACTGCGAATCATCCCTGGGCGCCGCCGGCCAGAGCAGCCCCACCACGACGGCGGCCACGACCGCCACGACCGCCGCCAGCTCCCACGAGCCCCGCGCGATGAGCGTCTCCGTCTCCTCCCCTTCCTCCTCCGGGCCGGCCTCGTAGAACAGCGACGCGGAATTGGCCCGCTCGACGAGGGGCGCCCCGCTGACCAGGTGCTGCTGCGCCAGCTCCAGGTCCCTGGCCAGTGTCTCGGAGTCGTAACGTTCCTCCCTCCCCTTGGCGAGCATCTTCTGGACTATGTCGCTCAGGAAGGGAGGGATCTCCTCGTTCACCTCGTGGAGGGGTTGCTGCTGTTGCTCGACGTTGACCACGAGGTAGGCCTGGCTGCTGTCGGCGCTGAAAGGGGCCGTCCCGCTGAGCAACTCGTAGGCGAGGACCCCGAGGCTGAAGACGTCCGAGCGGCCGTCGAACGGGCCCCGGTGGATCTGCTCCGGGGAGACGTACTTCGGCGTGCCCAGCACGCGGCGGTGCGTCTGCTGCTGGACGATGTCCGCCTCCCTGACGTCCCTGGCTATTCCCAGGTCCGTCAGTTTCACGTGGACGGCGCCGCTCGGGTCCAGGTCGAGCAGGAGGTTCCCCGGCTTGACGTCACGGTGGACCACGCCCTGGTGGTGCAGCGCCGCCAGTCCGCTGGCCGCCTGGCGCAGGATGTGCACCCGGTCCACCAGGGGGAGGTCGCGCCCACTGCGCATCCACTTGTAGAGGCTCTGCTCGACGAACTCCATCGTGTAATAGCAGTCATCGCCGATCCGCCCCGACTCGAAGTACTTGACGAGGTTCGGGTGCGCGGCGCGCACGAGCATGCTCACTTCGCGGTCACGCAGTTTCACGCACGTTTCGGGCGGGCGACTGTCGGTCGGTTCGAAGACCTTGACGGCGACGATCCGGCCCGTGGAGTTGTCGCAGGCGCGGTACACGCTGCCCATGCCGCCCTTGCCCACGTGCTCCAGGAGAGTGTACTTGCCGAAATCGCGAGATCGCATCGTCTCAGGGCCTCACCGGCGCTTCTTCTTGGGCCGCATCCGCCCGATCTTCAGGTAACGGGCCACGTTGGCCGCGGCGTCGATCACCGGCTCTATCCTGCCGTCCGGACTGGTCATCAGCGAGGTCACGCCCGGCCCGTGCCCCGCCGTCGTGCAGCAGCAGTGCACGACGACGCCGATGCTAACCGCCCCCGGCTTATAGGAGCGTCCGTAGGCGTGGTCGGCGTCTTCGATGGCGACCACGTCCCCCAGCCGAAGGCTCTCCAGGCCGTAACGCTCGACCACGTCCTCGGAGAAGACCTGCACGTCATAGTCCCCCGAGAACACGTGGGCGCGACCGAGGCCGCTGCCCATCAGGGCCGCCGGGACGCGGTGCGTCACGCGCACGCGGAGCACGTCCCCGCGCCTCTCCGGGGCCATCGCCCGCAGCAGCCTGGGGGACACGTTCATCAACTTCACGTGCGGCGTGTCCAGCAGCTTCAGGCCGAGCCCCCGCGCGCGAACCTGCACCTTGTCCCCCACGACCAGCTTCTCCAGCGCCTCGTCCGGGAAGTCCATCAGCACGTGCTCGATGCCGCCGTGCTTGCCCGTGACGACACCCTCGGCGCCCTTGGCGTCGCCGGAGACGACGCGCCCGACGTTGCCCACGCACGCCATCGTGTTCAGGGCGGTGTTCTTGTTCTCGTTCTCGTTCTTGACGGAGACGCACGGCTCGACGTGGTCCACCTCCCAGTCCAGGGCGCTGTCGCCCACCTTGCAGTTGTAGGTTATCCCGCCGACGCCGGGCAGCAGCGTCGGCACGCCGTCCGGCCCGACGCGCCACTGCCCCTTGCTGACGGGGTCGGAGACCTGCCCCAGGACGGACATCTCGACGAGCCGTTCCTCGTTCGTGTTCAGGCTGTTCTTTTTTCTGGCGGCCAACGGTGGCCTCCCCCTCAAGTGGAAGATTGCAGTTCTGCCAGCCTCTCGGCGGCCTGGTCGGCCAGCTCCGCGAGCCCTATCGTGGTGCGCGTCCGCTCGTAGAGCCTGGCGGCGCCGTCGCGGTCGCCCTTGCCGAGCAGTTCCCCGGCCTGTCGCTCGACGCACTGGAAAGCCGCGCGCGCGAGCCGGACGGTCCAGCCCCGGCGGCACGTCACGACGCCCCGCGCCGCATCCGTGAGCGGCAGGCCTTCCAGTTCCGCATACGCGGCCAGCGCTGCGGCATAGTCCTGCTCTGCTTCGCGCCGGGCGACCAGCGCGAGTCGCTCCTCCACGCCCTGCCAGAGGGTCCGCTCGAAGGCATCGCTCGCGTCCCGCGCGGCCGTGGTCCCGGGGAAGCGGCCGGCGACCTGCTCGAGCTGTGCCAGGCCCGGCCCGACGTTCCCGGCCTCCAGGGCGGCCAGGGCCTGCCCGTAGAGGTCCGCGGCGGAGCGCTCAGCCGCGCTCGGGCGCGAGGCGGCGCCCACCTGGCGGGCGTGCGCCCATCGCAGCACGGCCACGGCGCCAGCCGTCACGGCCACGGCCATCACCGACATGAAGAAGACGTTCATCCTGAGCCGGTAGGCGGCAAAGGAGCGCTTCCTGGCGGCTCCGTCCAGTTCCCAGGCATCCTCGGGCAGGACGGCTCCGTCCAGTTCCCCTTCCTCGGGGGTGTCCATCTCGCCTTCGTCGCCGCGCGCCGCGTCCTCGACGTCAAACCGCAGCACGGTCGAACCCAACCGGATGACGTCCCCCGGCTGCAAAGCCGTCCTGGCAGCAATGCGCTGGCCGTTGACGAAGGTGCCTCTCTTGCTGTTCAGGTCGCTAAGGAGCCACTGGCCGTTGACCCAGGCGATCTCGCAGTGAAACCGGCTGACCGTCGGGCTGCCAACCTCTATGGTGTTGCGCGACAAGCGGCCGATGGTGACGACGCGCGTCTGGGGCAGCTCATGGACGCGCCCCGGCTCGGCGCCCTGTATCGTGACCAGAAGACTGCGTGCGGCCGTCATCGGGGTCCTCCATGGACGACGGGACACTGCGCCTGTCCCCGACGGGCTGCTCAACTGCCCGGGATGGCTTTCCCGGAGAACAGAATCCTGAAGAAACTCCAGCCCTCCGGCTGTTTGACGAAGACCAGCCTCACGTGCAGCATGTCGGGCTTCTCCGGGTCCGCAGGCGCCCAGCTATAGGGGATGGCGTAGCAGACGGCCACCGTGCCGGGAGCGACATAAGCCAGGTCCAGCGGGCCGGAAGGCTTCGGCCACGAAATGAAGTCGAGCTTGCTGACGATCTCCAGGTCGTCGAAGACCCATACCGGACCGGACGCCCAGAACAGGCCCCGCAGGAAGGAGTCCCTGGGGACGCGGTATCGCGAGACAGCCTGGTCCGGCAGGCTGGAATAAACGTAACTTGTGTGACCCTGACGCAGGGCGTCCATGATGCGGCTCGCCTGGCGTCGCAGTTCGTCCAGGTCCGTCTGCGGCGGGCGGATGCGGTCGCCTTCCACGGGCTGGCGCAGCTCGAAGTCCGCCAGCCACCATCGGTCCTGCGCCCGGATGAGCTCCGCCCTGTCCTTCAGCTTGAGGCCACGGGCGTTCGTGGCGGGGATTCTCAGGAGGACGCGCCCCCGCTGCCACGCGCGCGGGCCGACGCGGGACAGGGCCGCCGCCACGTCCGGCGCATAGCCCTCGTATCGGCTCAGCCAGCTCGCCTGCTCGAGCCTGACCTCCAGTGCCGCCGTCTCGGCGTTCGTCAGGGCGGGCAGAAGCACCTCCCCGAGCCGTTCGGGCGATCCCGCCCGCAGGGCCTCGGCAAAGCCGTCGAGCGCGCCCGCCGCCAGGGCCCTGTCCGGCTCGAAACGCGCGGCGTCACGCGCAACGGGCCCCGCGCAGCCGAACGCGCCGCAGGCCACAAGCACGCCCGCAGCAAGCAGGAGACGCGCCTTCAATGCTCATTCTCCCTTTGACGATGTCTCCGGAAGCGCCCCGGCGCCGGGGACGCTGTCAGCCCGACCGGATCACGCGCCCGGACAGGTCGCGGATGGTGATCTTTCCGTCGGAGATGTAGGCCTGCTTGTCCGCGTAAGGAAGCTCGCTGGGATAGTGCGTGATCGTCAGGACCGTTCTGTTGCGGATCAGCGTGCCGAGCCCCTCGATGGATCTTCTCCTGGCCTCGGGGTCGAGGGAGATGAGCGGCTCGTCCAGGATGAGGATCCTCGGGTTCTTCAGGATGGCCCGAGCGATCATGAGGCGCCGCTCCTGGCCGGAGGACAGCTTTATGCCGCCCTCCCCGATGACGGTCATGTAGCCGTTGGGCAGTCGCTCGACGAAGTCGTCGGCGTACGAGCGGCGGGCGGCTTCCATGACCTGCTCGTCGGTGGCCCTGGGCCAGGCGTACCGGATGTTGCTCATGACGGTGTCGTTGAACAGGAAGCAGTCCTGGAACACGAACCCTATCTGCCGGCGCAGTGAGTCCAGCGTGAAATCCCGCACGTCAACGCCGTCTATCAGGATTTGGCCCTCTCTCGGGTCGTAGAAGCGCGCAATGAGGTTCACGAAGGTGCTCTTGCCGCTGCCGCTGGGGCCGGTCACCAGCACGTGCTCGGAGGGCCCGAGGGTGACCGAAACGTTGTCAAGGATGTTCTCGCCGTTTTCGTAGCTGAAGCTGACGCCGTGGAACTCGATCTTGCCGTGCGTGATCTCGGCCGGGATGGCGCTCCCCTTCTCCGGCACGCCCGGCGGAATCTGGATGATCTCCGCCACCCTCTCGACGGAGGTGGCCGTGCGGGTGAACTTGCCCGCCTGCGAGACCAGTTCCAGCGAGAGCGGGTAGAGCATGCGCACGTACAGGAAGAACGCTATGAACTGGCCCGGCTCAAGGCGCCCGAGTATAACGGCGTATCCGCCCACGCCGAACAGGATGATCATGCCCACGCCGACCAGCAGGTCGGCGGCTATCTTCTGCAGCGTGTAGTAACGGCTCTGTTTGATCTGGGCGTCCATGCCTTTCTGGAGCGAGAGGCGCAGCTTCTCCTGCTCCAGCAGTTGCGTGGCGGCCGCCTTGACGGTGGCAGCGCCGCCCGCGTCGAACTGCGCAACCAGGTCGCCGCTCACGTCGGCCGAGTGCTCCTTCGCCTCACGAGCGTACGTGCTGATCGGCCTGCGGAACAGGTAGTAAACCAGCACGTGAAACGGAATCACGGCAAACGTCACCAGCGCCAGCCACCACTCGAGGCAGAGCATGATGGTCGCCGTCACGACAACCTTCAGGCCGTTCAGCATCACCTGCGCTAGCTCGTCCTGGATGAAGAGCTTGACGCTCTGGACGTCCTGCATGACGCGCGCCGAGATCTTGCCCGGGTTGTTGCGCTGGTAGAAGTCCACCGACAGCGTGTGCAGGTGGCTGATGAGGCGCTGCCGCAGGTCGAACGCCGCCTTCTCTCCGACGACGATCGTGGCGGGCTTGGTCACGTAGTAAATCAGGTTGCGCAGCAGATAGATCACAAGGATGATGAGCAACACGACCCACAGCAGCCTGAAGCGCGCTGCGGTCTGCGCCGCGTCCGCAGCGTCCGCCTTGAAGACGTGGTCGATGACGTAGCCCACGACCATGGGCAGCGCCATCTCAAGGCAGGAAAGGATGATCGAACACCCCAGGACCCCCAGCAAGGCGACCTTGTAGGGGTTCAGGAGCCTGATCATCTCACGGATGGGATTGGCTTTGCCGGCTTCCATGCCTGTTCGGTCAGGTCCGCACCGCCGCCGCAGGAGTGCTGCCCGGGGCTTGCAGGGGACGCGTTATGGGGGCACCCGTTGGCGTGCCGAGTTCAGTTGGTCCGTCCGGCAGCTTGACCTTTGAACTGCACTTCCCCGTCGTGCAGCACGACGACTCCTCCGCTGCCGTAATACCAGTGCTCGGTAAGTTCGTCTTCCGCCTGCTTCTCTATCAGGGCCGGCTCGCCCAGTACGCCACGGACCTCGTCGGCCGACATGCCGGCCTTGACCCATGACATGGGGGAAAGCCGCGCCACTGCTCCGCCGCCCGGCTCGGGAGGGGCCGGCGTCGCACAACCGACGCACACCACAAGCACCACGAGGACCGAGAGCGCCCTCAAGGACCTTCCTCCCCCATCACCTGCTCGATTATCGCGTAGCTCTGCTCGAGTTCCCGTTCAAGGGCGTGGTAGTAGTAGTCGCTCTTGTAGAAGAACTCGGCGACTGTATGGTCGACGAGGAACATCCGCTCGTCCTGGCTGCCGAGCTGCGGGATGACTATCTTGCGTCCCACGCGGAAGTTCGACAGCCGCAGCAGGTTCTCGAAGTTGTTGACTTTCGCGATCTCGCGCAGCGCTATGGTGGACTTCAGCCGGACAAGGTCGCTCTCCTCGTTGATCGCCAGGGCGAACCTCTCGTAACGCAGGTCCTCGCCCAGCTTGTTGCGCTCGAGCAGTTCCCGCTCCAGGTCGTCTTCGCTGGCCACGTTCACCCATTCCATTCGGGCCACGGGCGCCTTCAGCGCGGCGTCAAGCCCGCCCGTGGGGTCCCCGGAATAGCACAGGAACAGCACGTCTTTCGGGTAGGATCGCTCGAAGTAGCCCTCCAGCTTCCCGTTCGGGCTGGCGCTTTCCAGCACGCGCTTGAAGAACTTCACGCCGAAACCGGCCGGCTTCTCGGGGTCCTCGCTGAAGAACAGGACGTGCCCGTCCTCTATCTGCTCGTAGAGCTCCAGGTTGTCCCTGACGACCTCGAACAGCATCCGGACCACGACCGCGTCCTCGCCCGGTATGATCCCGGCGGCCATCTCCCGGAACGGCGACCGGGAGACATACTCCGGGTGCAGGCGCACGAAGCGCTTCACGCGCGCCATCGTTTCGATGACGGTCTCGTTGCTCTCCAGGAAGCCCAGGTCGAAGACGTCCTCGGACTTGAGCCTGTACGAGTTCCTGAACAGGCGGTTCTCCAGGAAGTCGAACCGCTCGCTGTCCTTGGGCAGGACGGGTCGGTTCGTGCCGCCGGGCAGGATGACGCGCGGGGTCAGCACGATGATGACTTCCCGCTTCTCCCGCCGGTCAGTGCGGTGCTGGAACAGGAACCCGATCAGCGGGATGCGGCCCAGCAGCGGGACCCGGTCCTCCTCGTGCGCCTTCTCGTTGCGGATCAGCCCGCCGATGATGAAAGGCGTGTTGTCGCGCACGCGGGCAACGGTGGAGACCGCCCTGCGCGTTATGAGCGGCGCAATGTTCTGGTCCTGGACCTCGAGGAACTGCTCCTCCGGCGCCTCGCTGATCTCCACCAACACCTGCATCGCCACGGTGGTGGCATCCTCGCTGATGCGCGGCTTGATGTTCATTATGATGCCGACCGTCTCGAACCGGACCTTGAAGTTGGTGGTGTTCTCCCTGATCAGCGACTCCAGGATCGGTATGTCTTCGGTCACGCTGACCTCGGCGTTGCGGTTGTCCAGCACCAGGACTGAGGGGCTGGAGAGTATCTCGGCCTGCCCCTCGTCGATGGCCGCCTCGATCCGCAGGTTCACCTCGCGGACGAAATCCTCGGGATGCGCCTTGGCGTTGTACAGCATGACCAGCGGCCACCGCTCCAGTCCCGGCTCGAAGGTGGCCTCGCGGTCGTCCTCGTACTTGATTACCTCCCACTTGAACCCGAGTTCCTTGAAGCCGGACTCGGTCAGCTCTATCACCATGCCCTCAATCAGCACGCTTCGGGCGGCCACGTCCAGGGAAGTCTCCAGAATCTCCTTGATCCGGGCCACCTCCGCCACCTGGGTGGTGTGATACAGGATCATCAGGCGCTCCTCCGGGGAGGAGATCGTGTCCTCGTCCATCTGCCACGGCTGCCTGTTGGCGGTCTTGGCCGCCGTAACGGTCTTCGGGCTCTTCTGGGGCATGGCGAGAACGATCGGGAGTTCGCCGAGCTTGACCGCTGGCTTCGGGGCAGTCGTGTTGTAGCCCATCTGCTGCAGCGCCTTCACGCAGCTCTCGGCGTCCACGTAACTGAGCTGATAGACCTCCTGGGCCAGGTCGCGGGGCGCATACGTGCGCGGGGCCTTCTTCAGGTTTGCCACCGCCTCGTTCACCGCCTGGGCCACGACGGCGATGTCCGGGTTGGCGATCGTCTCCCCCTCGGCGCCGGCAGCCTGACCCCACAGGTAGACGCGCGGGTCCTGCGTGGCATACGCCATCAGCCCGATCACGAGCGTTCGATCCCCGCCCTCGCCGCCGGTCAGCGCCAGGTAGCTGTACCTGGTCAGCCCGGCCGCCTCTTCGGGCGGCGCGCCTTCGGCCGGCCGGTAGTTCAGCTGCACCTTGGTCTGCTGGACAACGATCTCGTAAACCTCCGCGCACTCCAGGTCGGAAAGACCCGTAAGGACCACGTCCTGCCCGTAGGCGGACTGCCCGGCCGCCGCAGCGGCCTGCCCGCCCGCGTGCGCGGCCTGCGGAGCAAACGCCAACGGCAAGACCAACATGAGGGCCAAGAGCAAACCTGTTCGCCTGTTCACGGTAAACTCCTCCCCGGTTCTTGCGCCCGACGGCGCCACTTCTCCTCACATTTGCACGCTACACACTATACCGTCGGGAGTCCCGGGTGACAAGACGTTATCCCAGGTCCTTCTTCGACTCCACGATCCTGCTGACCAGCCCGTACTCCACCGCCGCCGGTGCGTCCATCCAGTAGTTGCGCCGCGTGTCGTCGCCCACCTTATCCTCGGGCTGGCCCGTCTCCTCCGCTATCAGGGCGTTTATTTTCTCGCGGATTTGCAGGATCTGGTTCGCCTCGATCTCGATGTCCGCCGTCGAGCCGTGAACGCCCGCAGAGGGCTGGTGGATGAGGAATCGCGCGTTCGGCAGGCTCAGGCGGTCCTCCTTCACCGCCCCCAGCAGAACGATGATCGCCGCGCTCGCCGTAAGGCCCGTGCAGATGCAGCGGACCGGCGCGGAGACGAAACGCATGACATCATAAATGGCAAACCCGGCATCCACGCTCCCGCCCGGCGAGTTCAGGTAGAGGTCCACCGGCGCCTCCTGATCCTCCTCGTCCAGCAGCAGCAGCTTCGAGGTCACCTCCTCCGCCACGTCGGCGTCGATCGGGTCGCTCAGGAGGATGATCCGCGACTCCAACAGCTTCTCGACCAAGGGCTTACGAGGGTAATCGTCGCCCTCGACCAGCTCCTCGTGCTCCAGGCCGGCCCGTCGATCCGTTCCCGTTTTCATCGGCAATCCCGTCCAGAGTGAAGGTGCACACCCATTCAATTTTAGCCGAATTCGCCGCACTTTTCAAAACTCGATGCCCCCGCGCCCCCGTCACCCCCCCCGACAGCCGGACGCTCCCCCCCGGACAAGTGACCGGCCCCGCCGGCCATCACGCCCGCCCAAACGGACCTTGACGCGCCCTGGCAACGCCAGTTAGAACGATTCCGAGAGCCCGATACGTACACTTTCAATTATAGCGCCACAATGACACGCCTCCGCGCGGAACTGGCCCCCCTCCTGGCCGAGCCCCGGCCCCGCATCACCGTCTTCCGCTCCGGCGGACTCGGCGACACGCTCCTCGTCATGCCCGCCCTGCAGGACATTTTGTCCGAGCTGCCGTCCGCCCGCCTGACGCTGGTCGGCTCCGCCTGGGCCGAGCGGCTGCTGCCCCTGCTCGCGTTCCCGCTCACCGTCGTATGCTCCGACTCGCCCGCCCTGCTCCCCCTGTTCAGCGACGAGGAGCGGCCCGACTCCAGCGGCCTGCTCTCGGAAGCGGCCGCCGCCATCGTCTTCACGTCCGGCGCCGCCGACAGGCTTACGGCCGCCGCGCACCGCCTCTGCCGAGGGGTCGTCGTCGAGTGGCCCGCCCACCCGACGGGCGCCGACCACGCCGCGGTGCACTTCGCACGCGCAGTCCTGCGTTCCCCCTCGCCGGCGGAACTGCCGCCGCCCGCGCTCGCCGTGCCGGGCGATCTGGACGGCCGGGCGCGCGCCTGGCTCGACGCGCGCCTCGGGCCGGCCGCCCGGCCCGTCGCCGTCCACCCCGGCAGCGGCGGCCCGCGCAAGTGCTGGCCTGCAAAGGACATGGCGCAACTCCTCGCGCGCCTCCCGGCCCCCCTCCTCCTGCTGGAAGGGCCGGCCGACGCGGACGCCCTCCGCCGCCTCGCGCCGCTGCTGCCCGAGGGCCGCCGCCTCGAAGTCGCCCGCGGCCTCAGCGTCCCGCAGGCCGCCGCGCTGCTCGCTCAGTGTCGCCTCTACGTCGGCAACGACAGCGGCCTGTCGCATCTCGCCGCCGCCCTGGGCGCGCCCACCGTCGCCGTCTTCGGCCCGACCGACCCGGCCGTCTGGGCGCCGCGCGGCCCGACGGTCCGCGTCGTGCAGCCCGAGCCGCCCGCCGCCTGGCCCGACGCCGACCGCGTCGCGGCCGCCGCCCGCAGTTTGCTATCCGAGACCGCCTGATGTAGCATGGCCCGCGCAGTATGTGGCACGGGCGCCCCCGCCCGTGGCGTTCTCAGCCGGGGGCGGCTGAGCTACATTTCAGCTCCGTGTAGCCAGGGGCGGCTGAGCTACATTTCAGTTCGGTGTGTGGCACGGGCGCCGGTGTGGCACGGGCGCCCCCGCCCGTGGCGTTCTCAGCCGGGGGCGGCTGAGCTACATTTCAGTTCGGTGTGTGGCCCGTGGGCCGGTGTAGCACGGGCGCCCCCGCCCGTGGCGTTCTCAGCCGGGGGCGGCTGAGCTACATTCTTCAACGCGCTGTTGGCAGGGACGCACCATGCAGACGCGGCACCTCAGGGAACGGCTCAGGCTGGAGAAGATGATGGGCGTGGACGCGCTCCCCCGCGGCACGAGCCTCGAACGCGACCTGCGCCGGATCGAGGCCGAGGTGAAACGCTGCGCGAAGTGCCGCCTGCACGAGACCCGCACGCAGGCCGTGGTCGCCCGGGGCGACCCGCGCTCGCCGCTGATGTTCATCGGCGAGGCGCCGGGGCGCGAAGAGGACGAGCAGGGCATCCCCTTCGTCGGCCCCGCCGGGCGGCTGCTCGACTTGATGGTTCACGCCATGGGCCTGGATCGGGACGCCGTCCACATCACCAACATCATCAAGTGTCGCCCGCCCAACAACCGCGAGCCGCGCGCGGACGAGATAGAGGCGTGCTTCCCCTACCTGGAGCGCCAGATCGGACTCATCGGTCCCCGCATCATCTGCACGCTCGGCCGGCCTGCCTCGAACACCCTGCTCGGCACCAGCCGCGCGATGGGCGACCTGCGCGGGCGGTGGGCCTCGTTCCGCGGCATCGCCGTCCTGCCCACCTACCATCCCGCGTACCTGCTGCGGTCGCCGGGCCAGAAGAAGCGCGCCTGGGAAGACCTCAAGAAGCTCATCGTCGCCATTGAGCAGGGCCCGCCCGAAGTGCTCTTCTGAAGGTTTCAGCGCAGAGCACGCGAAGAACGCAGAGAACGACAACAACGACGACGGTTCACCACGGAGGCACGGAGAACACGGAGGACGGCAACGGCAGGAACCACGAAGCGCACGAAGGACGCGAAGAACGGCAACGGCGCGGCGGGGGTGACGACAACAACGACGGCGGTTCACCACGGAGGCATGGAGAACACGGAGGACGGCAACGGCAGGAACCACGAAGCACACGAAGGACACGAAGAACGGCAACGGCGTGGATGGGGGGCACGACAACAACGACGGCGGCTCACCACGCAGCACAGTGGGTATAAGGGACCAATCCCTTCTGTATAGACGACGTTGCCGCGCCTCCTTCGCTGGGTAGAGCCGGGCGTCTCGCCCGGCGTCTGCGGCCGTCTGCCACCTACGGCTGCCCTGTGGAGTGCGGGAGCTTGCTACCGCCTTGCCGTTGCGGAAGCTTGCTTCCGCCCGCCGTTGTGACAGCCGTTGCCGCACCCCCGGGCTCCTGCCTGCAGCCTGGATTTCTGCCTCTGCCGTCACTTCTTACTTCTGCCCCGCCGTACGGCGGGCAAGCTTCTACCTTGATACTTCGGCCCTGCCGTTCGGCCCGCTCGCCTTGACACCGTGGACGCACTCGTGTACGCTATTGATGTCAGATAGTGTGCCGTAAAGGAGACGCAGAAATGAAGTTCGTCAGCATCCGGGAACTGCGGAGCAGCACCGCCCGGCTCCGCAAAGACCTTCAGAAGGACCGCGAGATCGTCGTCACGGCCAACGGCCGCCCCTTCGCCCTGATGACGCCCGTCGGGCCGGACAGCGTCGAGCAGGAACTGCTCGCCATCCGGCGCGCCCGCGCCCAGGCCGCCCTGAGCCGCTCCCGCGCGAAGGCGAAGGCCGACGGCCTCGACCGCACGAGCGCGCCTGAGATCAATGCCGTCATCGCGAAGGCGCGGCGGGGCAGGCGGGCGGCCAAGTGAGAGCCGTGCTCGACACGAACGTGCTCGTCTCGGCCATGCTCACGGCGCGCGGTGCGTGCGCGCGAGTCGTGGACCTGCTGGTCGCGGGCGCCTTCGAGCTCTGCGCGGACGACCGTATCCTGGACGAGTATGAGACGGTCCTGCGCCGGCCGGAGTTCGGCATCGCGCCCGAGGACGTCGAGGCCGTGATGGACCTGATCCGGCACGTGGCGCTGCCGGTCGCCGCCCCTCCCCTGCCCGTTCAGCTTCCCGACCCCGACGACCTGCCGTTCCTGGAGGTGGCCGCAGCGGCGGGCGCGGTGCTGGTCACCGGCAACCGCAGGCACTTCCCCAAGCGCCGCTGCAAGGGCGTCAGCGTGGCCAGCCCCCGGGAGTTCCTGGACGTGCTGCGGCAGCAATCCTGACGCCCCGTCACGCGACGCCCATTCCGGCCGCAGGCCGACGCATGTAATCATATGAAAGGCTGCCAGCTTACGGTTAGCCTGGTGGTGGTTGGGCAAGCTAGGGACCTTTAGCGGAAGGAGGCCGCCACGATGCACGAAACACGGCACTTTTGTGGAGCGTCTTTCGGCCGGTCGGCCGGTCAGGACAGAAGACTATGTGGGGCATCAAGGTAAGGTTCGCAGCGCATTCTCTTCCTGCACTTCAAGCTTCTTCGCTAGCATGGACCTGCATCTGGTTATCGTTGTGAGTATTGCGTCCCCGTGGTGCTTCCAGCCACCCACATCTGTGGCATTCGAGAAGAGCCGCAAGTCTGCGGCCAGATCATGGCACAGGATAGCCGCTGGATTCCAATCACCCGGGCCAAAACGGTGCCTGTGTTCCTGCACGGATAGGATCAATTCCTGCACGGCCTCGGCGTCCGTGGCCGGTGACGCTCCATCGAGGCTACTCGCACTGGCCGCAGGGCCATACTTGGCCATTGCTTCTTCTGCTTTTCGGCCCAGTTGTTGGACCTGAGACAATTCAGCGATGTGTCGATAGCCAAGTATGTGTTGCCAAGCTCTTGCCACTTCTCTGGCAGCGCCTCGTGCCTTCCTTGCCTGGCACCAAGCTACGAACGCACTGAAAAGGGACGCAACCACGCCTATCCATGTCAGCACTATCAACATGATCGGCCCGCTTCCAGGATTTTGAGTATCCCTTCTGCACCCAGCCGTTCCGGACGTCCCAACTGATCCCATTGTGTCACCATTCTGCGGTACGCGGGCAGCATCTCCATGTGGCTGTTGAAGTCGGGGTTGTCCTGATCATAGGTAAGTTCCTGCCATCTCTCGAGCGTATTTATCAGGTACTCAGTGTACAGCAAGTACTGCCCCTCGTTGTTTCCATCGAATCCCGGGAACTGCAGCAGGGGATGGTCCTCCCTCTCGTCCTCGGGCAAGTTCTGATTTGAGAAGGTTATCGCCCGGTACATGTTGAGAATCTCGAATACCTCCCTGCTCTGCTCGTGAGTCATCGGGGGGGAAAAGAACTCTACCATCCAGTCGTAGTGCAAGGCATAGCCACGCTCGAGGGCTTCTCTGTGCTCAGCGTAATACGATGCTTCCTCCGGGTACAGTTTTTCCAGTATTTTGAACTGGTTGGAGAGCATCAGCCTTTCTTTGACGGATAACTCCATGTTTTCCGAATGCCCCATTTTCTCAGACCTCCCGTAGCGTGACCTTTCTCATGCTCGCATTATACCCGATCAGGATTGGGTCGTCAATCCTAACGCTGGCAGACAAGGGGGGTTAGGTCAAGTCTGACTGACGGCCAGATTGCTCGGCGAGGGTCGTGTCGGAGCGGCATGTGGTCTGGCTGGAGAGTGTGGGGGCGCTCGGGGCGGTGGCGTCGGTGAGTACCTCGACGTAGTCGGTGTTGATTGACTCGACGCCTCCGGCGGTGCGGGCCCGGGCGCCGATCCGGCGGCAGGTGGTCCCGAGGGTCCGCAAGCTGTCGAGGCAGCGTCTCCTCGGCCTCCGGGAGCAGCACGGTCCGCGTCCTGCGCGGAGTTGTGGTTTCGTAGCGCCGCTCGGACGAGCTGTGTCAGTGAAGTTGGCTTACCTAACGCGGCGGCTAACTCAAGACTTCTTTACCAAGCGGTCCTTCCCCTGCCCGTCTCCGCGTCCTCCGCGTTCTCTGCGCTTAACCCCGTTGTCGCGCGGTTTACGGCGTCGTCTTGGGCTCTTCGTCCGGTTCCCCGCTTAACCATCGCCAGGAGGCCGCCACCTGCTCGACGTCCTCCAGCCCTGCAAACGCGTCACGGCCGACCTTGTCCTGCCAGTGGGAGAGCAGGTACAGCCGGCCGTCGCGCACCGTGCCGGTGGCGTGCGTTCGCACCCGGGTCGTGCTGGCCGGCACTCTATAGATGTCGAAGGTCGGGCTGTCTGCCAGGCGACTTTCCAACGCGTAGAACACCCCGTATCCCGTGCCGTCTGGCATGAAAGCCTTGCCCCACTGCTTGTAGTCCTTCCCCTCGGCTGGCTTCATCTCAATGGTGATCGTGCGGTTGAGCGCGGCATCGAGAGCGATGCGGACCAGGCGGAATATCTCGTCGCCGCCTGCGGGCGGGACCTGCTTCCATCCCTCCGGCACAGCCACCGCCAGGCCGCCCTGCTCGACCTTCTGGAGATCCTCGCGCACCTTTTCGAGCCCGACCGCCTTTACCTGCATCGTGTAACTGACGGCTTCATCGCCCGCCATTTCGGCGTGGTGCCGATACACGCCGCCCGGAACGCCTTCCGACAGCCATAGCTCACCTTTGACACTGGCCTTCCTCGTGCGCACTTCGTACGAATAGCGGAAGGCCGCCAGGTCCCGCTCCGCCAGGGAGAAGTCCTCCGTGGCAACGTACTCTCCGTTGACGGTAGCCAGCGTGTCCAGCTTCGAGGACCTCTCGCTGCCCTCGTCAACGACCGTCGGCAGATGCTCGAACCTCAGAGTGCCCGCGGGCAGGCACAGGTCGGGGCCGCCTTTCATCGGGATCCGGAACTCGGGCGCCTTCAGTTGATCCGAAGTCCAGATCGTGATCTTGCTCGCGTCGAAATTCATGATGCCTTTGGGATCGGCAGGGGTCCATTCTATCCGGGTGACCGCCCAATCCGTCCCCTGCAACTTCAGCGTCTCTTGCTTCCTTTCCTCACGATAGCCGAGGGGTGGGGCGGGATGGCGCGTGCCGGGGTGCGAGTTGTAGGGAAGCGCAAAGACACCCACGAAATCCTCCTGCTCGTGCTGCACAACCTTGCCCCCCTCGCTGACGGTCGTCTCAATTGTCGTCACCGGCAGCGGCACGACGTCAGACGAGTCGGCCAGGACAGCCACGCCGCACACCGAGAGGAGCACCAGCGAACCGACCAGCAGCCAGGAGCGATGGGGCATTTGCGTCTCCTCCAACATGTTCCGATACCGGAGAGCCGAACAGGCGCGCCTCAGCCGACAGGGGCGTACACAGGATATCCCCCCTTCCGGCTGCGGGTCGCGTGGCCAAGCGGCCTGCATTGGTGACGGTATATTACCTGGCGTCGCGCTTGAATCAAGAGTCCTTGACCGGGCGGGCGGGAGGTCCACGCGGCGGGCGGGATGCCTGCGGGCGGCTTGTGGCGCCGGCTTCCAGGCGGCTTAGCTGCGGGCATCTTGCCCGCAGCTTAAGACAAGGGCGTGGGCAAGGATGCCCACGCCCAGGCCGGCGAGACGCCGGCGCTACGTGCCGCGCTCTGCGGAACTGCTCCCCCTGTTCTGTCCCTGTCTTCTCGCCGTTCTCTGCGTTCTTGGCGCGCTCTGCGCTGAATGCCGTTGTCGTTTCAGGACGTGCGCGTGAGGGCCGACGGGGCGATGCCGCGAGCGCGCAGGGCCGGTGCGACGTCCCGCATGAACCGCCCGGCGTCCCGGCCGTAGCCCGCCGTGGGCACCAGGCCGGGGAGGCGCTCACCCCAGTAGCGGTTGAAGGCCAGCATGTAGAGTTCGCGGACGTATTTCGCGACCATCGACCCCAGCGCGACGGGCATGACCCGGGCGTCCCCCTCCTCCAGGAAGCTCAGGAGGAGCGTCCGGTCGCCGCTGCTGATGCGGTAGGCGGACCAGCCCTTCTCCTCCTGGAGCACGTCGCACTGGCAGTCGGGGAACACGTCGCCGAGGAGGCGGCGATAGCGGATGCGGCCGCCGTGCCGGTCCACCACGATGCGCGATACGCCGGGCCCGGCGCAGCGCCAGAGTTCCTGGAGGATGATCCCGCACTTCTGGAAGAGCAGCAGGGACTTGTTCCGCGTGCGGGCAACGATGCGGTTGTACTCGCCCGGCAGGACGACGACGGCGCGGGGGGCGAGCAGCCGGGCGCCGGCCCGTTGCAGCGCCAGGCGCAGCAGTTCCGCCTTGCTCTCGACGGCGGACGGGTTGCTCTCGACGGGTAGCGGCAGTCCCGCCGCGCCGGCGAACCACGGCTGGGGCGTCCCCGAGGGGTCGCGCCCCGCGCTGAGCAGGGCCAGAAGCTGGCCGGCCCGGCTGACGCCCGAGCCGGTGGCGGCGTGGGTCGCGGCCAGCACTCCCTCCTCAAGCCGCCTGAGCCCGGCGGAGCGGGAGTAAACCTGCTTGCTGTCGTTGACGACGAGTCGGCCGTCGCTGCGGCCCGCCCGCCGGCAGACGGCGTCGCCGAGCAGGTCCCACAGGACGCCCTCGCGGCCCTGGCCGGGCAGGGCGAAGGCCGTCCCGGCCACAACGAGCGGGCCGAGCTTCGGCCCGTAGCCCGCCTCGTCTATACCCGCCCAGAGCGCCATGGCCGCAGGCCCCTCCCCTATCGCGTCGGCCGGCCATACTACGACAGCCGCGCGCACCTGTCCACGTGAAAGCGGCGCGGGAAAGTCCCTTGCAATGGACGGCGCAAAACGTTCTTCTAGTCTTCACGTGGCTTTGTGCTGAACCAGGCATCGGCAAGGAGGCCCACCATGGCGGAAGGGAACGATAAGGGAGAGCCCGAGGTCCACGTGGATGAGGACTGGAAGAGCTCGGTCCGCGACGAGAAGCAGAGGCTCAAGGAGGAAGGGCGAGAAGCCGCCGCGCCCGAAGGCGAGGCCCGGGCGGCCCGGCGCTCCTTCCCGGAGCCGAGCATCCCCGTCTTCCTGGCCGGGCTGTACACGCAGACGCTCATCGCGCTGGGCGAGATCGAGAACCCCCTGACGGGGAAGAAGCAGCAGAGCCCGGACGAGGCCGAGTACCTGATCGACACCATCGCGCTGCTGCAAGAGAAGACCGAGGGCAACCTGGAGCCCGAGGAGAGCGCGTACGTGCAGAACGTCCTGACCGACCTCAGGGTCCGCTACGTGAACCGGACGGGCCAGGGGGAGACGAGCGCGGAAACCCCGGAGCCGGAGCCGCAGACATAGGCGGCCCTTTGACCCCCGGGCGCGAACGCTCCTATAATGGGAAGTCCGCTCGAAGAAGGGATGCCGACGATGGACCTTGGCATCGTGATAGACGGCTGGCCGTACAGCGACGACAACGAACCGGACAACGTCCGCAAGGTCACGGGCGTTGACGGCAGGATGAAGCTCCAGGTCCGCATCCGGAACGGGCTGCTCCAGTGGGAAGCGGAGGGACGCCCGGACGGCAGAAGGCCGAACGGCTGCGCGGACCTGGTGCAGCACTGCGGGCGCCTGCTCGCGGAGGACGGCGCTCCCGCCGACGTGTTCGACGCCGAGATGATCGAGGAACTGGCGCTGGAACTCTTCGATTATTACCGGCGCAGCCAGGCGCTGTTCCACCTGGGCGACTACACGCGGGCGCTCTCGGACATTGCCCATTGCCTGAAGGTCCTGACGTTGCTCCAGGAGCACGCCCCGCAGGAGGCCCTCCAGTTCGACCAGTACCGCCCGGGGCTGCTGGTGGACAAGGCGCGCGCGGAGATGCTGTGCAAGGTGCAGGAAGGGAACCTCCGCGAGGCCCTGGCGGCGCTCAACAACGGCATCGGCGAGATCGAGGCGTTCTACCTGGGAAACGAGCTGGACGACCAGATCGCCGAGAGCCCCGAGAGGCAGATGCTGATCGAACTGCGTCGCAGCCTGAGGGAGAGACACAACGTCCCGCTGGAGGACCAGGAACTGCTGCGCAGTCTTCAACTGGAGCAGCAGATCGCCATAGACAGGGAGAACTACGAGATGGCGGCGCGGCTGCGCGACAAGATCAACTCCCTGAAGCAGAGAATCCGCAGCCAGGAATAGGCGCGGCACCGGCGCAAGCCGGCCCGACGCAGTCCCTGATCCGCCGCTCGCCCAACCGTGGAGGGGGTGATGGACGGCCAGGCCGACGAATCGCGGCGCCCCCCCGGCGGGGGTCCGGCGGATGACGTGGACGACTTGTTCCGGGAGAAGACGCCCGAACTGAGCATTGCAGACGGCCCGCCCGGCGCCGAAGAGACCATCGAGCGCCCCATCGCCGAGCTGATCGCCCCCGAAGTGATCTCCGCCGGCTCGCGCTGGCTGACGCGCTGGCTCATCCTGGGCGGCCTGAGCGCGGGCATGTTGGCGCTGGCCTCGATCGGGACGGCGGTGCTGGAGGGCGGGCGCCTTACGGAGTGGCTGGGTTTCCTCCCCTTCGCGTGCGCTGTTCTCATCCTCGTCATTCCGGCCTACCTCGCCGGCGGGATGCCCGGCCGGTTCGCCTGTCACGGGGCGTTTTCCGTCGCCGGCCTCATCGCGGCCGGGCTGCCCCTGATGGTCGCCCTGCTGCGATTCGCCACGCCGTTTATCGAGTCGGGCCGGCCACAAGCGCCCCTGGCGGAGTTCGTTGCGCTGGGTCTTTTGAGCCTGGCCGGCCTGATCATCTTCACGCGGTGCCTGGAGAGCCACTCGTGGGCGTGCCGGGTCGCGTCGCTGGCGACGGCCATCTTTCTGGGCCTGGTGCTGGTGGACTTCGTCAGCAACTTCTATTACCTCGGCGTTCCGGACTGGCTCGCCCCCGCCCTGACGGGGCGGCATTGGTGGGGCATGCTTATCACGGTTTTGGCTGCGGGCGGTTTTGCGCTGTCCTGGGATTGGATGAGCAAGTCCAACGGCGCCGCCGCGATGCGGATACTCGTGGCGGACCTCTGGCTGCTGGCCATGATCGCCGGTGCAGCGTTCGCCGCCTACACGCTGAGGCGGGACCACGGCGCAGCCGAGGCCGTCCGGCAACTGTGGACGGCTTCGGCCGTCTGGGAGGCCTTCATCCTGGCCCCGCTTGTGGTGGCCGGGATGTCAGAGGCGGGCAGACGGCGCGGCGCCTTCGCAGCCGACATGCTCGACACGACGCGTTTCGGCTGGCTCATGGTGACCATCGGCGCGCTGGCGTGCGTTGCGCTGGCGGTCCCCGCGTTCGCCAGGCACGAGATGGCCGCGCCGACCTGGATGGTTGCGGCCGCCGCAGCCGCCCTGATCGGCGCGTGGCTCGGCGCCACAAAAGGCAACTGGGTCAGCCAGTGGGCGCTGATCCCGGCCGTCCTGCTGGAAGTCGGCCTGCTGTGCGGCCTGTCCAGCCTCGCTGACGCGGCACGGGCCGGCGGCGACTTCTGGTTCTTGCTCGTCGTCTTCCTGTGGTGCTGCGTGGCGACGGCCGTGGCCTTCGCCATCGTCGGTCTGGCCATTCAGTGGGGCCGCAGTCGCCTCGAGGACGAGGAGCCCGCCCTCTGGGTCGATGCGAATCTCATAAACACCACCGGCCTGCTCATCGGGGCGGTCCTGCTGTGGATCATGTTCGCCCTGACGACGGCCTCTCAGCCGGCGGCCGCAGGGCTGGAAGGGCTTCTGCTCAAGGCAGCCGACCACGCGCGGGACATACTCGCGCTCGGCACGCCCGCCTGGGTCAGCGACCGCCTCCAGCAGGCCGTATGGGCGGTGCGCCAGGTGTGGAAGCCGGCGACGGCGATGGCCGTCGCCGTCGGCCTGATCGGCGTGTGCGTCGTGCACATGCTCGCCAAGGCGAGGACAGGCTGGAGCATGTACGTGGTGGCCGCCTTCTGGTGGCTGCCCCTGCTGGCCGCGTCGCTGCTGGTCATCGGGCTGGCAGCCCGGTCCGTCCTCCCCTGCGAGCCGTTCCATCCGGCGACGGTGCTGGGGCAGTTGATGGTTTCGAGCCTGACGGCCCGCCTGGTCGTCGTCGGCGTGTCGGCGGTCGCGACGGTGCGCTACTGCGTCAGTTTCTGGTCGGTCGTGCTGCTCTGCTGCAGGCAGGGCGCCGGGGAAGCGGCCCCGCTGCCGCCGGCCGAGGACGTGCTGATCGGTGAACCGCGGGACCGCAGCCTGGTGTTCATTGTTCGGCTCGGCGTGCTCCTGGCCGTGACGGCCCTTTCGGTGGCCGTGGTCAGTTTCCCGCTTCCGGCGCTCAGGCAGTTCACCGCAGGGCTGGCGGACATGGCCCACCAGTGGGTCGGAGAGGCGGGCGTCATCGCCCGGTGGGCCGGGCAGGCGTCCGCGCGGTGGGGCGGATACGCGCTCGGGGCCGGGCTTGTCCTCTACCTGCTGATAGCCCTCAACGTGGAGGCACGGCGGGGACGCGTCGCCGTCTATCCCCTGCTGGGGCTGTTCTGGGCGCTGGTGCTCGGCGGCTCGATCGGCATCGGGTTCAGGACGGCCCGCGCTGCGGCGGAAGCGGACGCCAGCAGCACCGTCATGGTCGTGGCGGCCGGCGCCCTGCCCGTCATCGCGATCCTGGCCGCAACGGCCGCCCTGCTGCTGCGTTGGTGGCGCCTCAGACAGGCCTACGCGGACGAAATCGACGAGATGTTCGACCCGGTGCCCGAGGCCGGGCCGGCGTTCGGCCTCGGAACGCTCGGGCTGGCGCTGTGCGTTTACGGAGCCGGCCTCGCAGTGCACGTGGCCCTGCGCGACGACCCCCTGTACGCGGACTACTACGCCACGGCGACGGCGCTCGCAAGGAGCGTCTGGCACCAGGCCGTCCTGTGGGCGGTCGCGCGGACGATGGAATGGAGCGCACAGCGGGTCCTCGTGACGTCCTCCGTCCTGGCCGTCGGGGGCGCGGCAGTCCTGGCCCTCCACCTCCTGGCGCGCGCGGAGCGCCGGGCGTTCAGGGTGGCCGTTTGCGCGTTCTGGGCGGCGGTGGCGGCGGTCTGGCTCGGGACGGCGGCCTATGCGCTGCTGCGCGGGCGCAAGGCCGGCCTGAGCGCCCCCCAGTTGGTCGGGACCCTGGTCGTTATGTGGGTGCTTCTGCACGTCGTCGTGGCGCTGACCCGCTGCCGCCGCTGGCTGATGACTCCGCCGCAGGATGAGGGCTAGTGGGCTGTTGAGGAAGTTGCCTTGGGTTTTCCGGGCTGCGTCTGAAGCAGGCAGCGGGGCGAGACGCCCCGCCTACCCTTAGGGGTAGCCCCCGGCGTCTCGCCGGGGGGCAGGAATACAAGGTTCTCAGTTGAGCGGGCCGCTAGCAGGCCGCTCGCGCAGCGTTCTGCAAGTGAACCGACAGCGGCCCCCTGCTATAATGGGGCGAGTCGCGGGGCGCGAACGCATCGTGCGCCGCGGCGAGTGCTCCCGGGCATGAGCCGATGAGAAAACCAAACCTCGGCATCCTGATCAAGCCGGCCAGCTATGACTGCAACATGGCCTGCGACTACTGCTACTACAGGCCGGTCGAGGGGATCTACGGGGACGTTGACCGCCCGCGCATGTCTGCCGAGGTCTTCGAGACCGTCTGCGAGCAGTACCGGGACCTGGAGCCGGGCGAGATAAAGATCGGCTGGCAGGGCGGCGAGCCGACCCTGATGGGCCTGGATTTCTTCCGCAAGGTGATCGAGGTCGAGACGGAGCACGCCCGGCCGGGGGACTGCTGGGGCAACAGCCTCCAGACCAACGGCGTCGTCCTGGATGACGAGTGGTGCCGCTTCCTGGCGGCCAACCAGTTCCTGGTCGGGCTGAGCATTGACGGCCCGCGCGAACTGAACGCCATGCGCAAGTTCCCGAACGGCAAGCCCGCGTTCGACACCACGATGCGGGCGATGGAACTGCTCAGGAAGCACAAGGTCGAGCACAACATCCTGGTCGTCATCAGCCGGACCAACGTCGAGCACCCGCGCGAGATACTGCAGTTCCTGGTGGAGGAGGACTGCCACTTCTCGCAGTTCATCCCCTGCACGGAGCCGACCGGCGAGCCGGGCCGCGTCAGCCGGCACTCCATAACCGCCGCGGAATACGGCGAGTTCATTGTCTCCCTGTTCGACGCCTGGGTGCGTAACGACGACCCCTCGTACTACGTCAGGCGCATAGACAACTACCTGCACCAGTTCTTCGGCCTGCCGCCGGAGTGCTGCGAGTACCGGGAAGACTGCTCCAACCTGGTCACCATCGAGTGGAACGGCGACGTTTACCCCTGCGACTTCTACGTGGAAGAGCGCTATCGGCTGGGGAACGTCCGCCAGCGGACGCTGTCCCAGATGCTGCAGGGACCGGTATTCAGGAAGTTCGTCGGCCGGGCCGAGACGGTGCCGGCGGTCTGCCGCGACTGCGAGTGGCTCCGCTACTGCCACGCCGGCTGCTTCCGCCACAGGGAGAAGCTGGGGATCGACAGCGAGGGCGTCCCCTACCTGTGCGAGGCGAAGAAGCGCATATTCGGCCACGTGTTCGGTCGCCTTCGGGAGATAATGGACAGGCCCGTCGCGCCGCAGTTGCACGCGTTCCTGAACCGCATACACGACCAGGTGGCCGCGGAGCGGCGGCAGCGCGCCGGCGGGGAGCCGGCGCCCGGCGGGCCCGGGCCAGAGGCGCAGCACGCCGGCGTCGGGCGCAATGACCCCTGCCCCTGCGGCAGCGGGAAGAAGTTCAAACATTGCTGCGGGCGCAAACAGAGCATTGCACGCGCCCGCTGAAGGGACCCTCGGCTGGGATGCTTATGAACGCGATGTCGGAAGGCCCCGTTCAGGTCGCCATCCTGGGCGACAGCGTGTACCTGAAGCCCTGCGGCTTCGCCACGCAGTGCAACTGCCTGGCGGTGCCGGATTTCCTGGACGCGATGTTCCGCGCCGGCTGCAAGTACGCCATCTTCGACCTGGACCAGTGCGGCGGCATGGACAGCACCTTCCTCGGCGTCATCGCGCACGCGGCAAGCGCCCTCCCCCACAGGCGAGGCAAGACGGTCGCGGTCGTCAACGCCAACCAGCGCGCCCTCACCCAGTTGCAGCGCGTCGGCCTCCTGCCCCTGGTCTGCCTGCGCCAGGAGAAGGTCGAGACGCCCGGCGGACTGGAACTGCAAGACATGAGCTACTTCCCCTTCCCCAAGACCCCTTACGAGAGGCTGGAGCGCATAAGGGACCTCCACCAGCGACTGGTCCACCTGAACGAAGGGAACCGCGAGCTGTTCGGCCCCTTCCTCGAGATGCTGGAGGAGGAACTGAAGCGCAGCCGCGAGCAAGGCGGGAAACAGTGACGCGCCCCCGCCGGAGGCCGCCTGCATGAAGTTCAGCATGTGCAACGAGTTCTGCGAGGGCCGGGACTTCCAGAGCGCCTGTCGGCTCGCAGCGGCCGCCGGATACCAGGGCATAGAGATCGCACCGTTCACGCTCGCCGACTCGGTCGAGGACGTGGGCGCCGACCGGCGGCGCGAGATCCGGGCCACCGCGGCGGACGCCGGGCTGGAGATCGTCGGGCTGCACTGGCTGCTGGTCAAGCCGGAAGGGCTCCACCTGAACAGCCCCGATCCGGCGGTCAGGCAGCGCACCGTGGACTACCTGAGGGCGGAGATCGACTTCTGCGCCGACCTGGGCGGCACGGTTATGGTCGTCGGCTCACCGAAGCAGCGCAACGTGCCCCCCGGCCAGTCGTACGGCGAGGTCTGGGAGCGGAGCGTCCAGGTCTTCCGGCAGATCAGTGACCACGCCGGGCAGCGCGGGGTCTGCCTCTGCATCGAGCCGCTCGGCGCGGTGGAGACGAACTTCGTCCAGACCGCCGCCCAGGCGCGCCGCCTCGTCCGGGACGTGGACCACCCCGACTTCCGCATGATCCTCGACGTGAAGGCCATGTGCGAGGACGAGGAGCCGATCCCGGACGTCATCCGCCATTGCGCGCCCTACCTGAGGCACTTCCACGCGAACGACGCCAATCGCCGCTGGCCGGGGTCCGGCGAGACCGACTTCGCCCCGATCGCCGCCGCCCTCTACGAGATTGCCTACGACGGCTACGTGTCGGTGGAGGTCTTCGACTTCTCCGCCGGCCCCGAGAAAATCGCACACAGGAGCATCGAATACCTGAGGAGCGTCTTCGGCAAGACGCACTGAACCCGAGAGCAAGCAGGAGCACGGGCCGACATGGACGAAGTGAGAATCCTTTTGCAGGGCACGGAGCGCGCGGTGAGCTTCTGCCCGGTCAGCGCGCAGGTCAGCCGGTCGCGCAAGGAACTGGAGAGCTGCGAGCTTTTCGACACGGCCCGGGGCGCCCCCGTGCCTTTCCAGAGCGAATCGGCCACGGGAGGCGCCGTCGTTCACTGGATCGTTGACTCCCTGGCCGCCGGCCAGAGGCGGGAATACGTCCTGCGCGAGGCGACGGCGGCGGCCGACGCCCCGCAGGTCCGCGTCGAGCCGGAAGATGAGGGCTCCGTCGCCGTCTCCATCGGCGGCGAGCTGTTCACCCGATACATCCAGGGCGACTCCGCGTCCAAGCCCTGCCTCTACCCCGTCATGGGACCCTTCGGCAGCGGCGTGACGCGCGCCTACCCGCAGGAGGAGGTGGAGGGCGATTCGACCGACCACGTCCACCACCGCTCGCTCTACGTGGCCTGGGGCGACGTGAACGGGTCGGACAACTGGTCCGAAGAGGAAGGCCACGGCCGGATGGCCCACCGCTACTTCGAGGACGCGGCCGGCGGACCCGTCTTCGGGCGGCTCGTCTCCCTCAACGACTGGCTGGACGTGGAGGGCAGCCGCCTCCTGCAGGACCGGCTCGAATACCGCTTCTACAACACGCCGCCGGCGTTCCGGCTCTTCGACCTGGACGTGACGCTCTACGCCAGCGACGGCGAGGTCAGGTTCGGCGACACCAAGGAGGGAGGCATCATCTCCATCCGCGTCGCCTCCCCGCTCCAGGCGGACCGCACGGGGCGGATCGAGAACTCCCTCGGCGGCGCGAACGAGTCCGAGACGTGGGGCAAGCGCGCCGCCTGGTGCGATTACTCCGGCCGCCTCGGCGACCACACCGCGGGCATCGCTGCCTTCGACCATCCGTCCAACCTGCGCTACCCCACCTACTGGCACGTGCGCGACTACGGCCTCATGACGGCCAACCCGTTCGGGCTCTCGTTCTTCGTGGACAAGAACGCCGACGGCTCCTACGTCCTGCCGGCGGGAGGGCGGCTGCGGTTCCGCTACCGCGTCCACGTCCATGCCGGCGACGCGCGCGAGGGCCGCGTCGGCGAGAAGTACCTCGAATGGCTCTTCCCGCCGAGGGCCGCCGTGCAAGAAGGGACCGGATAGCAGACCATGCAGCAGCCCGGACTGTGGAAGCTGGAGCCCGCCGTCGTTCTCAAGCCCTGGGGCCTCGTCCATCGGGAGGCCCTGGAGCTGAGCGGCATCCGGGTCGGCGTGGGCGAGTTCTGGCTCGCCTCCGCGCAGACCGGCCCGGGCAACTACTCGAACACGGTCGCCGAGCCCCCGCTGCGCAGGACGCTGGCCGACCTGCTCCGGGAAGCCGCCGACGCGGGCGATTCGACGCTGGAGGACCTTATCGGTCCGAACGCGCTCTCACACCTGCGCGAGCACCCCCACCGGGGCAAGACCGAGGCATGGCTCGTGCGCGCCGCGCGGGGCCGGGTCGGCGTGGCCGCCGGGCCGGCGTCCGCCGAGGCCGCCCGCAGGCTCCAGGAGATCATCCAGACCGAAGGGCTTCCGCCGGACATCCCGTCCTGGCCCGACGAGGTGCGCGGGCTCTTCGGGCTGATCGAGCCGCTCGAGGGCGGCGAGGTCTTCTTCGTGCCCGCCGGCACGCTCCACACGATGTTCGCCATCGGCCCGGAGAGCGTCCTGGTCATCGACGAACTCCAGCAGGGCTACGGGGACTGCCTCCTGCCCACGCTGTCGAAGATTCTCATCGTCCAGGACGACCTGCTCAGCGTGCAGGTGCACCCGGACGACCGGACCGTGGCCGACGCTGCGGCGGGCCGGCTCAGCGTCGAGCAGGACCTCCAGGCCAACCCCACCGTGCGCATCTATGACTTCGGGCGCCGCCCGGGCGAGTACCCGGAACTCGGGTTCCGCCTGGTGGACCCGGACGCCGGCCTGCGCCGCGTCCGGCCGGTGACCGTGCGGCCACGGGCGGGCTGCGCGGTCGAAGCCGTGATGGCCGACGCGCGGCTGGCCAAGTGCCGCGTCACGCTCGATGCCGGGGCCGCCTGCGGCCTTCAGCCCCTCCACGGCAGCTACCACGCCGTGCACTGCCTCCAGGGCAAGGCCGAGGTCCGCGCCGGGGGCGACACCCGTCCGCTCCTGCGCGGCGAGACCCTCTTCGTGCCCGCGTGCCTGGAGGGCGACGCGCGCATCGGCGCACGGTCGGACTGCGTGCTCCTGGACGACGTATTCCCGGACGTCGCGGCTCTCAAGGCGTTCCTCGGCGAGCACGGCGCCCCGCCCGAGCAGGTCGAGGCCCTGCTGAACCCGCAGAGGGCGCTGCCCGGCGGGAATTAGCGCCCTGCTCAGGCAACAACGCTGTAGCCGAACCCCCGGCGAGACGCCGGGGGCTACCCGTAGGGGTAGGCGGGGCGTCTCGCCCCGCTGCCCGGCGGCGATTGACGCGCCGTTCCGCAACTTACGGAGCCCACCATGATCGAGAGCAAGCACAGGACGGCCGTCATCGGTAACGCCTGGTACCCGGCACTGGCGCTGGACGGCGGCGAGGCCGTGGTCGCGTGGCGCGCCTTCGACAGGGACGCCCCCCTCGACGAGCCCGAGCGGGTGATGGCGGCGAAGCTGAGGAACGGGCGGCCCGGCCGGGCGGTCGTGGTCGCGACGGGCCACTTCCACCGCGCGCCGCGGCTGGTCCGCGCGGCGGGCAAGTGGCGCCTGCTGGCGATCCGCCGCGACGACGGCGCGTGGCGCCTGGTCCGGGTGGACCTGGACGAGTCCCTCAAGCCCAACAGTGAAGCCGTGCTCTCGCCGGCGGGCGCCAACGTGACGGCCTTCGACGTGGCGGGCGCCGGGCGTCGGCAGCACGTCGTCTGGGCCGAGGCCGGCCCCGAGGGACGGGCCGTCCGGCTCCGGCCGCTGCTCGGCCGCGGGGCGGGCGCGCTCCTGGCGCAGGGCGCAGCCTGGCAGCCCGCGCTCGTCGCCTTCGGGCGCGGCGAACTGGCCGCCGCCTGGGAGGACGACGGAGAGATACGCCTGCGCATCCTGAAGCCCGACGGCGAGACCGTGGCCGAAGCGACAATCGGGCTCGAAGGCAGGCGCCTGGGATGGCCGGCCGTCTGCGCCGCCGGGCCGGCCGTCTGCCTGGCCTGCCAGTCGAACGGCACCTGGGGGCAGCAGACGGAGCGCCTCAACGAGGACACGCGCCTGCACGTCTTCCGGTGGGAGCCAGCCGGGGAGGTGCAGATGGCCGGCGGCCAGCCGAACGGCGAGGTCCCCGTCTGCACCAGGTCGCGGTTCACCGAATACCGCGAGGAGACGCCGGACGACCGCGTGCTGCCCCTCGCGCCGTCCATCGCGGCCGACGAGGACGGCGGCGTGAGCGTCCTGTTCCGCCACTATCGGGACGCGCAGATGAACGACTGGGGCTGGACGCTCCGCGCCGTGCACGGCAGCCCCGCCGGCTTCGGCCCGCCCGAGGACGTCAGCGCCGAGGCGGGACACCCCGACGGGCAGTACGCCATGGCGCGCGCCGGGGACGGATGGGTCGCGGCGGTCGCCGAAGCCGTCTATCCGGTCAGCAATCGCTCGTTCGCCAGCCGGGGCGGCACGCGCCCGCCAAGCATCGGGCTATACAGCCTTCGAATGACGCCTGGAGAGGGGCAGGTCCCGTGGGTCGCCTCTTCGGCGAGAGCCCGCGCCGTCCGGATGGGCGGGCGCTGGAGGACGCTGCCGGGCGAGTGGCGCGGCCGCACGCTGGTCTGGGCCGATCTGCACCGGCACACGTGGCAGTCGCGCTGCGCGCCGGAGTACGACGCCGACTTCGCCGACCACTGTCGATGGGCCCGCGACTGCGAGGGACTCGGCTCGCTCGCCTTCACGGACCACTGGTTCGGAAACTCGTGCAACGGGGAGCAGCGGGTCTCCCTGGCGAACACCGAGGCCAACCGCGAGCCCGGGCGCTTTGTGCCGCTGTTCGGCGTGGAGGTGTCCTGGCGCGCCACGGGCCACGTGAACATTTACTCGCCGGACCGCCGGGCCATGGCCGAGGTGAGCCGCATGTGGCGCCAGTGCTCGGGCAACGCCGCCGAAGCCGTCAAGTTCATCTATGAGAACGGCCTCCAGGACGACCTCCTGCTGGCGCGCCACTTCCACGGCATGACGTTCGGCGAAGGCCCGATGCAGATCCTCGGCAACGCGCTGGCCCGTGACGACCGGGTCGAGCCCGTCATCGAGGTCGTCCAGACACGCGGGGACTGCCTGCCGTGGTACTGCCGGATGCTGCGCGCCGGGCAGCGCAAGGGCGTCATCGGCGGCAGCGACCACTGCCGCGCGCCGGACCGCAAGACGCCCTTCTGCCTGACCGGGCTCTGGGTCGAGCAGCTCACGCCGGCTGGCCTCTGGGAGGCCCTGCGGGGCCGCTGCTGCTTCGCGACCAACGGCGCGCGGATCGAGCTGCGCCTCTCGCTCGGCGAGGCGCTCATGGGCGCGACCGTCCCCGACCGCCCGGGCGACGCGCTCCGATGGGAGGCCGCCTCGGAGAGACCCCTGAAAGAGGTCCTCGTTTACCGCGACGGCTTCTGCGTCGAGCGGCTTGACTGCGCGGGACGGCTCACGGCCGGCGGCGCGACGGGCGGCGACGGCCCGGCCAGCCGCTTCATCGTGGCCCGCGACGCCGAGGGCGGCCTCGCCGTCTCCAGCCCCATCTGGACCGAACCGGCGGGAGGATGACAATGGACGCGCGCGCCCGGCTCAAGTCGGTGCGCCTCTATGCCCTGCTGACCGAGGCGCACTGCCGCCGCCCGTGGCAGGAGACGGCGGAGATGCTCCTGGCCGGCGGCGCCGACGCCGTCCAGCTCCGCGAGAAGGACCTGCCCGACCGCGAGCTGCTCGCCCGCGCGCGCGCCCTGCGCCGCCTGACAGACGGCAGCGCCCTGTTCATCGTCAACGACCGCCCGGACGTCGCCCTGCTCAGCGACGCGGACGGCGTCCACCTCGGCCAGGACGACCTGCCCGTGCCCGACGCGCGGCGCCTGCTCGGGCCGCGGCCGCTGGTCGGCCTCTCCACGCACTCAGTCCAGCAGGCCGTGGCCGCCTGCACCGTGCGGGCCGACTACATCGGCGTCGGGCCGTTCGCCCCGACCGCCACCAAGGGCTACGGGGAAGGCATGGGGCCGGGGCTCATCCGCAGCGTCTGCGAGCGCGTTGACCTGCCCGCGGTTGCCATCGGGGGCATCACCGCCGATAATGCCGCCGACGCCGTCCGGGCGGGGGCGACGGCGGTGGCCGTCTGCGCCGCCCTCTGCGGGGCCGACGACCCGGAGCGCGCGGCGCGCGAGCTGCGCGCCGTCGTCGAGGAGGCATACCAAGAGCGAGAAGGCGCCGATGGCTGAGATGCCCGACATCCTGGCCCGGATTTGCGAGGCCAAGCGGGACGAGATAGCGGACCTGAAACGCGCCGGGCGGGCGGGGCTCGCGTCCGCCGCCTCGGGCCAGTCGCCACCCAGGGGCTTCCGGGCGGCGCTCGCCGCCGGGCCGGAGGTCGCGCTCATCGCCGAGGTCAAGAAAGCGTCCCCCTCCGCGGGCCTGATCCGGCCGGACTTCGACCCGGTCGCCGTCGCGTGCGCCTACGAGCGCGGCGGCGCGGCCTGCATCAGCGTGCTGACCGACCGCCGCTTCTTCCAGGGCGACCCCGCGTTCATCCCACTAATCAAGGGGCAGGTGCGCCTGCCGCTGCTGCGGAAGGACTTCATCCTGGACGAGGTGCAGGTCCTCGAGGCCCGCGCGCTCGGCGCCGACGCCTGCCTGCTCATCGTCGCCGCGCTGGAGCCGGGCGGGCTCGAACAACTCATGGCCGGCGTTCGCAATCTGGGCATGGACGCATTGGTCGAGGTGCACGACGAGGGGGAGATGCGGGTCGCCCTGGACGCGGGCGCCGACCTGGTCGGCGTCAACAACCGGGACCTGCGCACCTTCGAGGTGGACCTGGCGGTCACCGAGCGGCTCGCGGCGCGCGTGCCGGAGGGCGTCGTGCTCGTCGCCGAGAGCGGGATACGAGGGCGGCCGGACGTCGAGCGGCTCAAGGCGTGCGGCGTGGACGCCGTCCTGGTCGGCGAGACCCTGATGCGCCAGCCGGACGTGGAAGCCGCCGCGCGGCAACTGACCGGCGCCTGAGGCGCCCGCCGCCCGCTTTCATTCGGGTAGCCCCCGGCGTCTCGCCGGGGGGCTGGCGACACCGTTCGCGGCGGACGATGGGGTTCTCAACGGAGCGTGGCCCGTGCTCACCACTTGCCGCGCACGGGGACGCCGCGCTCGGCGAGGTACTGCTTTATCTCGGCGATGGTGTAGTCGCCGAAGTGCACCATGGACGCGATGAGGGCGGCGTCCGCCCTGCCCTCCGTGAGGACCTGATGGAGGTGAGAGGGATGCCCGGCGCCGCCGCTGGCGATGACCGGGATGCCCACGGCCTCGCTGACCGTGCGGGTGACCGTCAGCTCGTAGCCGTCGGCCGTGCCGTCGGCGTCGATGGAGTTCAGGCAGATCTCCCCCGCCCCCAGCTCTTCGGCCGTGCAAGCCCACTCGACCGCGTCCAGCCCCGTGGCCACGCCCGCGGCCTCGATGTAAACCTCGTAACCGCTGGGGATGTCGGGCTTCACGCCGACGTGCCTGGCCTGCATTCCGAGCACGATGCACTGGTTGCCGAAGCGCTCGGCGCCGCGCGCGATCAACTCCGGGTCCCGCACGGCCGCCGTGTCGATGCTCACCTTCTCGGCGCCGGCCAGCAGGACGCTGCGCATGTCCTCGACGGTGCGCAGGCCGCCCCCGACGCAGAAGGGGATGAAGATCTTCCGCGACACCGCCCGCACGACGTCGATCATGATATCCTTGTGTGACGGCGACGCGCCGATGTCATAGAAGACCAGCTCGTCCACGCCGCCCTCGTAGTAGCGGGCGGCCATCTCGACGGGGTCGCCCACGTCGACGTTGTCCTGGAACTGCACCCCCTTGGTGGTGCGTCCCTCGCGGACGTCCAGGCAGACGATGATTCGCTTGCTCAGCACGTTCAGGGGTTCCAACCGAGGAAGTTTTCCAGGAGCTTCAGGCCGATGCGCCCGCTGCGCTCGGGGTGGAACTGGAAGGCCACCAGGCTGTCCCGCCCGAGGGCGCTGACGAACTCGCCGTGGTAGTCCGTCACGCCGATAGCCGCGTCCGGCCCGGACGGCGCAGGCGCGAAGCTGTGAACGAAGTAGAACTGCGACTCGTCCTCGACGCCGTCCCAGACGGGATGCTCGCGGGCGATGCGGACGCCGTTCCAGCCCATGTGCGGCACCTTGGCCTCGGGCGGCACGTCCAGCCGCCGCACGACCCCCTTCATCAGCGCGAGGCACTCAACGTCGCCCTCCTCGCTCCGCTCCAGGACGATCTGCGCCCCGAGGCAGATGCCCAGCAGGGGCCGGCCCCTGCCGACGTACTCGCGGATCGCCTCCGCCAGGCCCGTCTCGTTCAGCGTCTGCATGGCCGCGCCGGCCGCGCCGACGCCGGGCAGGATCAGCCTCGGCGCAACGCGCACGCGCTCCGGGTCCTCGGTCACCAGCGCCGAACGGCCCAGCTTCTCCACGGCCAGCTTGACGCTGGTCAGGTTGCCGGCGTGATAGTCCACTATGGTCACTTTGCCTGGCATGGTCGTTGGCTCAGCGGGCCCTCAACAGGAAAAAGGACGCCGACTCGGCATGCAGCGAGACGGGAATGCCCTCCCCCATCAGCACGGCGCCCGTCCCACCCGCACCGTCCCGCCGCTCCGGCAGGATGCTCAGCACGTCGTACTCGGTGTCCGCCCGGAGCCCGCGCAGCCTGAGGTTGGCGCGTCGCTCGTCGGACAGGAAGGAGAAGGCCATGACCACGGCCTCGCGCCCGTCGCGGGAGCAAAACTCGACGGCGTCCCATTCGTCCTCGCGCTTGGGGTGCGGCGTGAGGGCGTAGAAGTCCTGCACCAGCAAGTGGCGGAACGACTTGTAGAGCTCGACCATGCGGCGCACAAGCTCCCGATCTGCCTGCGAGAGCGAGGCTGCGTCCCCGTGGATCGAGAGGGCGCCGGCCATGCGGCAGGCCAGTTCGTACGGCGTCAGCGAAGCCGTGCCGCCATGCCTGCCCAGCGGGACGCAGCTCTGGTTGATGTTGCCGGGCAGGAAGCAGTTCGCGCCCGTCTGCATGAACCGGCAGATGGCCGCGCTGCCGACGTGGTCCGAAATCCAGGCGCTGTGCGCGCGCCGCAGCGTGCCCAGGTCGATGCGGCGTCCGCCCGAGGCGCAGCACTCCCACAGCACCTGCGGGTGGCGGCGCACCAGCTCGTCCAGCACGCGATAGAGGCCCTCCACGTAGCGGAACATCGCCTTGCCCGTGGGGTCCGCCTTGTCCCAGAACCGCTTCGGGCCGATGTTGTAGTCCAGCTTCACCCAGCGCGCGTCAAGCCGCTCGACCGCGTCGCCGACGACGCGAACGACGGCCTCCCGAGCACTGTCCAGGCCCAGGTTGATGTGCAGGTAGTCCCCTCCCGCGTCCCAGAACCAGTCCGGGTGCTCCGCGGCCCAGTGCGAGCCCCGGTGCGCGCGCTCGGGCTCGAACCACAGGCCGAACCCCATCCCCCTGTCGCTGACGTACCGCGCGACGGGCTCCAGTCCGCGCGGGAACTTGTCCGCGTCCACGACTTCCCAGTTGCCCACGCCGGGCTGGAAGTCGCCGCCGGGGCATCCGGCGTACCACCCGGCGTCAACGACGAAGTACTCCATGCCGAGTTCGGCCGCGGCGTCCGCCTGCGCCATCAGGAAGTCCTCGCTGATGTCCGGCCCGACGCCGAACCACGTGTTGTAGCAGACTGGCGGCAGCGGCCGCTCGCCCGCCAGGCCGGGCAGGACGTGCTCATACACGTACCGGCGGAACGCGTTCGTCGCGCCGTCCAGCCCGCCGTCGAAGTACACGTAGTGCGCGGCAGGCAACGCGAGCCGCTCCCCCGGTTCGAGGACCAGGCCGTCAACACGCACGCCGCCGCTCACGGCGACCGTGCCGCGGGGACCGCCCCGGAAGTCCTGGTACCACGTGCCCGACCACTCCAGGCCCGTCACCAGCCCGCTCTCCCCCGCGCACACGGCCAGGAAGGGCAGGTCCTTGTTGGAGGAACGCCCGTCCCAGCCCGACTCGATGCCGACCCACGCGTTGCCCAGGCAACGGGCGGTTTCGACGCGGAACGCCTCGGGCGGGTAAGTCCACTCGTTCAGCCCGCCGCCCGCCTTCCGGACGCGAACCTGCTCGCCCTCGGCGCGCCAGGCGATGCGGAGCGGCTCGACGCGCCTGAGGCCGGCCGACGCGGCCGGGCCGGGGTTCGACAGGACCGTCCTCGCGCAGAAGGCACGATGAGCGTCGAGGCGGGTCAGCTCGACCTCCAGCCGCAGCCCGCCGCCGTCCTCGACGTAGCTCTCGCGCAGCACGGGGCCGTCCGCCTCGTACCGCTCCATCCGCCAGGAGAGCCGCCCCTCTGCCGACCCCACGCCGAAGCACGGTCCGTCTCCCTGGCGCGCCAGCCATTCGCCGGGGAGCATCGGCGACAAAAACGATTTCCACGTCTCTTGCATGGGTGACCCCGTCGGGTAAGGGAGGAAACCGACCCCGAACCTGATGATTCTAAGGCTTTCGGCCCGACATCGCAACGGCAGGTGGGCGGGCGCGGCCCTTTGACGGCCAGCCCCAGACGGTTAGAATTGCCCGGACGGCACTTCAGGCGGACGGGGACCATGGTAATACTCGGCATAGAGACATCCTGTGACGAGACGGCGGCCGCCGTCGTCGAAGACGGCGCACGCATCCTGTCCAACGTCGTCAGCACCCAGCACGAACTGCACGAGCGCTTCGGCGGCGTCGTGCCGGAGATCGCCTGCCGGGCGCACGTCGAGAACGTCCTGCCCGTCATCAACGCCGCGCTCGAGGGGGCCGGGCTGCGGCTGGAGCACCTGGACGGCGTCGCCGTGACGACGACGCCCGGCCTGATCGGCTCCCTGCTGGTCGGCGTCACCGCCGCGAAGGCGCTGAGCTGGGCGCTGGAACGTCCCCTCCTCTGCGTGAACCACCTGGAGGCGCACGTCTACGGCGCGTGGCTCGGGGGGGAAGAGCCGGCCCTGCCGGCCGTGAGTCTCGTGGTGAGCGGCGGGCACACCAGCCTTTTCCTGACGGCCGGGCCGCTGGAGCACGATTACCTGGGCGGGACGGTGGACGACGCGGCGGGCGAGGCGTTCGACAAGGTGGCCAACATCCTGCGGCTGGGCTATCCCGGCGGCCCGGCGGTCGAGCGGGCCGCCCGGCAGGGCAGTCCGCGCGCGGTGGACTTCCCGCGCAGTTGGCTTGAGCCCGGAAGCCTGGACTTCAGCTTCAGCGGCCTGAAGACCGCCGTCCTCTATCACTGCCTGGGCACCGGCGCCACCAGAGAGGACATCGAGAGCGCCTCCTATGCCCCCGATTTCGTCGCCGACGTCGCCGCAAGTTTCCAGGAGGCCGTCGTGGACGTCCTGGCCGGCAAGGCGCTCGCTGCCGCCGAACAATGCTGCGCGGGCGGCATCATCGTGGGCGGCGGCGTGGCGGCCAACGGGCGGCTGCGAGAGGTCCTGCGCCGCGAGGCGGAGCGGGCGGGGCTGCGCCTTCACCTTGCGCCCGCCGAGCTCTGCACGGATAATGCGGCCATGACGGCGGGCCTCGGCTGCCGCCTGCTGGCGGCCGGGCGCGTCGCGTCGCTCGACGTCGAGGCCGTGCCGTAGGGGGACCCGGGGAGGATGGACGAGAAGACCATCAGGGACCTGCTCGAGGCCGTCGCGCGGGGCGAGATCACGCCGGACGCGGCGCTCGAACGCGTGCGCGCCCTGCCCTTCGAGGACATCGGCTTCGCGAAGATAGACCACCACCGCATGTTGAGGTGCGGCGTGCCCGAGGTCGTCTTCTGTGAGAGCAAGACGCCCCGACAGGTGGCCCGGATTGCCGAGAGGATCGTCGCCACCGACACCGACCTGCTGGCCACGCGGGCGGGGGCCGGGCACTTCAAGGCCGTCCGGGCCATCTGCCCCGAGGCGCAGTACCACGAGCTTGCGCGCTGCATCACGGTGCAGCGGCGGACGGTCGAGCCGCACGGGTGCGTGCTGGTGGTGACCGGCGGGACGGCGGACCTGCCCGTCGCCGAGGAGGCCGCCCTGACGGCCCGGGTCCTGGGCGCGAACGTCCGGCTGATATCGGACGTCGGCGTGGCCGGCCTGCACCGCCTGCTGGCCCACCGTGAAGAGATCCAGAGCGCGCGCGTCCTGGTGGTCGTCGCGGGGATGGAGGGCGCCCTGGCGAGCGTCGTGGGCGGACTCGTGGCGCGCCCGGTCATCGCCGTGCCGACCAGCGTCGGCTACGGGGCCAGCTTCGGCGGCCTGGCGCCGCTACTGACGATGCTGAATAGCTGCGCCGCCGGCGTGGCCGTCGTCAACATAGACAACGGGTTCGGCGCCGGCTACATGGCCGCCATGATAAACGCCCTGGCCGAGGGGCCGGAGGAGGCGCCGTGACCGGGAGCAGCGACGATTCCGACGTGCAGCGGCTGCCCGCGCTGCCGGAGCGACCAGCGGACGCCCACAAGGGGCTCTTCGGCCACGTGCTGGTCGTCGCCGGCTCGCCGGGCATGACGGGGGCAGGGTGCATGGCCGCCGTCGCCGCCCAGCGGGCGGGCGCCGGGCTGGTGACGCTGGCCCTGCCGGAAAGCCTGAACCCCATCGCCGAGGCCAAGCTCACCAGCGTCATGTCGTGGCCTCTGCCGGAGCCGGGCGCGCCGGTCATCGGGGAGCGGGCCGCCGACGAGATACTCGGCTCCGCCCCGCAGTTCACGGCCTTCGCCATCGGGCCCGGCGTCGGCCGCGCCAGGCAGACCGTCGGAGCCATGCGGAAGCTGGTCATCGGGCTGCCCGGCCCGGCCGTGGTGGACGCGGACGCCCTGAACGCCCTGGCCGGCGCGACGGGCCTCCTGCGCGAGGCGCGCGGGCCCCGCCTGCTGACGCCGCACCCCGGCGAGATGGCGCGGCTGCTCGGGGCGGCCGCGGCGGACGTCCAGGCGGACCGCAGCAGGACGGCCGCCCGGTTCGCACAGGGGCACGGCGTCCTGGTGGCGCTCAAGGGGGCCGGGACGGTCGTGACGGACGGCGCGCGGACCTTCGTCAACCCCACCGGCAACCCGGGCATGGCCACCGGCGGCACGGGGGACGTGCTGACCGGGCTGGCGGCGGGCCTCCTCTGCCAGGGGCTCTCGCAGTTCGACGCCCTCCGGCTCGCCGTCTTCATCCACGGCCTGGCGGGGGACCTGGCCGCGCGGCGGAAGGGGATGCTCTCGATGATCGCCGAGGACGTGCTGGACGCGGTCCCGGGGGCGTTCAGGCTGTTCGAGTCGGCCGGGCCGAACGCCGCCCCCGGCGCGGTCATGGCCCTCCTGGAGGGGTGGGAGGGCTGAGCCCCGGCCGGCTCAGCCGGGCGCGGCTCGCTCCTCGCTCCTGATGATCTGCATGGCGCGGCGGATCTGGCTCCGGTGCGCGGGGGTGAGTTCGTAGTCGCCGAACCGCGCGCGGCAGTACAGCTCCGTTATGAGGTCCACGGCCCGACCGGCCGCCTGTGGGCTCCGGCTGGCCCGGGCAAAGCGCACGGAGGCGATCCGCGCCAGTTCCCTGGGGGTGGCGTCGGGCGCCCTGGAGATGCCCCGCCTGTCCAGAAGCGCAATCAGGTCGTCATAGAAGCGGAACCTACTGTCCCGCCTCGGGCCGCGCCGCGCCCACAAGAGGCCGGTCCTTAGGGACTGTGCAGCGAAGTACGCCGCCAGCACGAGCAGCGTAAGGCCGCCGACGGCCAGAGCGATCGGCCACAGGCCGAGGTCGGGCAGCGCCGGCACCGCCTTCCTGAGGCCCGAACCGATGCCGCCGGCCAGGTCCGAGGCCGCCTCTGAGACGCGCTCGAAGACCCGTCTCTGCTGTAAGCTATCGTAACCGACGACGTTCAGGCGCCACGCGCGGTCCAGCCTGCCCTCGACCCAGGAGACGGCGCGGCCCATCCTGCGTGCCACCCGGCCGAGGAATGCCTGCGACAACGGTTCCGGCGGCACGGCGAGGGCCCTGGCGGGCGTGGGGTCAAACTCCACCCAGCCCACTTCGTTGAAACACACCTCCACCCAGGCGTGGGCGTCGCTGTTGCGGAATACGTAGCTCTGTGTCTCGTCATCGAACGAACCGTCTTTGAAGCCCACCACGAGCCTGGTGGGAATGCCCCACACGCGCGCGATCAGCGCCAGCGCGCTGGCAAACTGCTCGCAGCTTCCCTGGCGCGACACTTCGAGGAAGGCGACCACGGGATCGCCGCGCCCGAACTCCGGCAGGTAGTAGGTATAGGCGAACCTGCCCGGGTCACGGAGGTAACTCATTGCCGCGACGACCCTGTCGTAGTCCGTGGCGGGCGCGTAGGCGCGTTCTATCTCGAGGGCCGCTCGGTTGACGGCAGGGCCGATGTCCGGCGGGATCTGCCAGAAGCCCATCCACTGCTCCTGTGGGTCCGGCGTGCCCGCTGCCCGCAGCATCTCAGGCGGGAACTCCGCCAGAATGGAAGTGACTACGTATCGCTCCGGCCCCCGGGCCAACGACGGCATGACGATCTGGTGCGAGATTTGATCCAGCACCGAGAGCCCCGACAGCGCCCCCCGCAAGTGCAGCGGCCTGTACAAGGCGAACAGCCGCCCCCCCAGCTCCCTCTCCGCCTCCACCTCCTGCACCACGCGCCGGACCGGCACGTTCCTCCGCGTCAGGAGGTATGAAGCCGTGGAGAGGAAGACCGAATCGTCCGACTCCGGCACCTGCTCGAATCCGAACCATTCGCCGTCCCCATATACGGGCAACGAAGTGCCCCGCATGAGCACGTGGTCGGACGCGTACGGCTGCAGCAAGCCACGGCTGGTCGTGTAGAGCTTGACCCGCAGCGCCACTTCATGGCTCTCTCGCAACAGGCCGACGTCCTTGAGTGATACGTCTTCCGAGTAGCCGACGGTCCGCCCCGCCAGGCCGCCGACGTTGAGCCTGAACCACTCGAATCGCGGCAGTGCAATGAACCCCGCCGCCGTGCCGCAGAACACGACCAACGCCGTGAGCCAGATGGCCGCGACAAGGTCACGAACCTTCAGAGCCCGCCCCGGCGCCGGGCCGCTGTCAACGCGCCCCACCGGGCGAAGTCCAGAGCCGTGCATCTGGACCGCCACCAGGTTGGCCATCAGGAAGACGGTGGCCAGCAGGAAGGCGGGCACGTAGGCCACCCCCGCCGCCTGCCTGCCGGCGATCATGAGCCCAAAAACAGCGCACACCTGCATCAGGTGCATGTCCCGCGAACGGTGCTCGGCGTAAAGGAGGATAAGTTGGGCGAGTATGAGGAAATGCCCCAACCCCTGGCTCATGTGCACGTTCGTGTAGTGCGTGTGCAGCACGGACAGGGCGAAGGCGACGGCACCGACCAGCTGAACCATCGCTCGTGAGAGGAGGGCACGGCCGTTGGGTCCGACAAACAGCGCGTGGCACCCGCACACCCCGGCGGCGACCAGGGCGTACGCGGAGGTCCACTTCGTGACGCTCGACAGAGCTGCCCCCGCCGTCACCATCGCGTACGTGGTGATCAGCAGCAGCCACGTCTCCGCGATGCGGGGCGCGGCCGGCCCTGTCCGATCAGTCGTCAAGGCTGAAGTACTCATTGAACTCCGGCTCACTTGCGTCCACCAGCGCCGTCGAAGGCTCCAGGTAACCCGGGAGTCCCGACGCGTCGCAGGGCCCGGGCGTGACCACGCAGCAGCCGCCCCGGGCCTCCCGCGGGTCGATGGCCCTGAACAGGTCCCTCAACGTGCGATCGCGAGCGGGCCGCCCAAGGGCGAGCGCCTCCAGCAGCGCGAACGTGTGCCCCCTGCCGCAGTCGTACGGCAAGGTCGTCAGGTCAGGACAGTACGAGGCAAAGGCGAAGAACACGTTCCTGCGCGTCAGCAGCGCCCCGAGCGTGCCGGCGAAGCTCACGGCCTTCTCCAGCCGCGCCAGTCGGCCGGGATCGCTTTCCCCCTGGCCGTCGGGCACAGAGGCGTCCAGCAGGATCAGGACGCTCTGCACGTAGCGCCGCTCGAACTCGCGCACGTGGAGCTTCCGGAGCCTGGCGCTCGTCGCCCAGTGGATGTGCCTGGGGTCGTCGCCGGGACGGTACTCGCGCAACGAACGGAACTCGCCCTGCTGGTCTCGGACCCGCAGTTGCTCCAGCCACTTCGCGGCGCCCCCCTTGAGCCGGACGAACGCCGTGCTCTCGATCCGCCCCAGTCGGGGCAGAACCAGCACCTCCTCGTGCGACTGGGCCGAAAGCGATGCGTCGACCAGCCCGAAGGGGAACCCGCTGCTGACCGTAACCGGGGGCAGGAGGTGATTGCCGCGCTCGGGCAACACCTGTCGCAGCGTGAAGGAAGCCTCCGCGCCGCCGGGGAGCCGCACCAGCGTGTGTCCCGAAGACGCCGGAGCGCCGTTGTGCCCCGGCCCGTCCACGCGCAGCGCGAATGCCCCCAGGAACCGCTTGCGGTTCCTGAGGCTCACTTCTACCGGGAACGGCTGGCCGGCGAAGATGCGTTCGGGGTGACGTGACCGCGTCCTCAGCCGCCACAACGACAGCACCGCAAGGACAGGCGAGCAGAGCAGGCCCGCCACCAGGAAGGCGGCCGTCAGTGAGAACAGGTTCACGTGCCACTGGAGCGCCAGGAGGCAGAAGCTGGCGGTAGCGGCACTGTAGACCCCGCCCCACTGGGTGAAGTGAAGGCGAAGACGCGTGCGCTCCGGCGCGTTCCGGCGCACAAACAGCGCCGGCAGGACCAGCGACACGAGGAGCCACAGAAGCGAGACGAGCGCCGCCAGCAAGAGCAGGGGCCCGCTGCCCAGGACCAACGCCAGTGGCACACCGGCCGCCGCCACAAGCCAGCCGCCCAGGCCGATGAAACGGGCGGCTCCTGCGAGCCGCGCCCCCATGTCGTCACGGGAATCCGCCATTGACCCCCTCCCGGGGCGGCCCGCCCCCCGGCCGCCCGGGCTTAGAGAGGCACCCGCGTCTGCTCAAGAATTTCGCGGACGATCCGTCCGGCCTCCTCGAAGTCCGCGCTGCCGGCGGTGGAGCCCTGCACGCGCATCCTGTGGGAGAGGACCGGCACCGCCAGCTCCTTGATGTCGTCGGGCTCAACGTAGTCGCGCCCCCGCAGGCACGCCAGGCCCTGCGCGGCACGGTAGAGGTGTATGCCGCCCCGGGGGCTCACGCCCGTGGCCACCCCCCCGTGCTTGCGGGTCCCCTCTACGATCTGCATGGCGTAGTCGAGCAACTGTTCCGATACGTGAATCCGGCGCACCAACTGCTGCAACTGCAACACCTGCGGCGCCCGAAGGACGGGCCGCACGTCTTCCAGCGGATGGTGCAGTTTCTGTGCGCGGATGATGTCCTTGCCCTGCTCGGTGGTCGGATACCCCAGGTTCATCCGCAGGAAGAAACGGTCAAGCTGCGACTCGGGCAGCGGATACGTCCCCTCGAACTCGAACGGGTTCTGCGTGGCCAGCACGCAGAACGGCCGCGGCAGCGGATGCACCACGCCGTCCACCGTGATCTGACCCTCGTTCATCGCCTCCAGCAGGCAGCTCTGCGTCTTCGGCGTGGTCCGGTTGATCTCGTCGGCCAGGACGATGTTCGCGAAGAGCGGACCGCGCTTGAACACGAACTCGCTCTTGGTCTCGTCATAGATGTTGACCCCCAACAGGTCCGTGGGAAGCAGGTCGGGGGTAAACTGTATCCGCCGGAACTCGCACTCGAGGGCAAGGGCGATCGTGTGGGCCAGCACCGTCTTGCCCACGCCCGGAACGTCCTCGATGATCAGGTGCCCCCCCGCCAGCAGCCCCACCAGGGCGAGTTCGACGCGGTCGCGCCTGCCCACGTAAACCTTGCGTATCTCCGCCACGAGCCTCTCGATGTGCTCGTGTGGGATTGCCAGCCGAGAAGTCGCCTCCGATTTCCCCATGCGTGTGTCCCCCGCCGATGAACCCCCTGTTCGCATCCATTCTACTGACGGCGGGTGAAACGGTCAAACCTTGCCGCGCCAGGGACCGGGGGGCGGGTAAGGGGCAATCGGGGCGCTGAGCAGGTGGCTGCCTATTCGGGCGGCTCTTCGGGTCGCTCTTCGGGTGGCTGCTGAAGCTTGCGGATCCAGTTGAGCGCCGACACGGACTGCTGGCCGCCGTGCGCGACGTGCTTGCGGAAGGCTTCGATCGCCTCCTCGTCGTTGCTCAGTTGCCTGGCGTACAGGAGCCCGAGGTTAAAGTACGCCGGTGCATATGAGTCGTCCAGCGCTATCACACGGTTGTAAGTCGCCACGGCGTCTTCCGGCTGCTTCAACTGGGACAGGACAACGCCGTGATTGTTCAGACATTTCTTCAGCAGTTCGGCGTCCGCTCCAGGGGTGGCTTCCAACAGCCCGCGGCACGCCTGGTAGTGCTCCGCAGCCGCCTCGAACTCACGGAAGTACGCCTCGCAGTAAGCCAGGCGGTAGAGCACGAGCGGGGCCTCCGCGCCGAGTTGCCGGGCGCTCAGCAGGACGGCGTGCGCGGCGTTGTAGTTGCCCCGGCCGAACAGGTCCGCGCCGAGCTGCAGGAGTCGGTCGCGCACCTTGGCAACGGGAAGCTCGGCGGGCGCGTCCGGCTCCGGTTCCGGTTTCTGCTCCCGCTGCGCAATCTGCTCCTTGAGATCGCTCACTTCCTTCGCAAGGCCCCGCGCGTTCTCCTCCTCCCTGGCGAGCTTATCCTCCAACTCCGCTGCCCGCTCGGCGTCCGTTTTCAGGGCGTCCCTGTGCCGGGTCAACTCGTCTCTCTGCTCCTGGACGTCGCCCAGCTCCTTCCGGAGCGAGTCCCTCTCGGCCGTCAGGGTCTCGCGTTCGGCCTGGAGGTCCTCGACCTGCCCCTGCAACCGGGTCATCTCTTCCTCCTGCCCGCGGTCGCACGCGGGCAGCGCCACGCACAGGAGCGCCAGCACCATCCCCGCGCCCACTCTCAATGTCATCCTTCTCATTGTGTCCTCGTTGCGTAAGAACGCGTGATGCGCGCCATGATACCGGGCGGCCCGGGACGACGCAACCTTCGCCCGGCTCAGCCGAACAGGCGCGTGATCTCGTCCTGCGGGAACCGGGGGACGGGCACGGTCTCGCCCCCGCGGGCCATGAGGGCACCCTCCGCCCGGGGCCGGACCTCCCCGACGTCGGCGCAGGCGATGCCGGCGCGCGCCAGTTCGGCGGCTATCCTGCCGGCGTCCGGCCGCGGCGCGCAGATGAGCAGCGCCCCGCTCGATATCGTCCCGAGCGGGTCCAGCCCGAAGTGCCGGCAGAAGGCCCCGCCGGGCTCGACCAGGGGGATCGCGTCGCCCTTGACCATCATGCCGCAGGCGGCGGCCTCGGCCAGCTCCCACAGCGCCGTCGCCACGCCCCCCTCGGTCGGGTCGTGCATGGCGTGCACTTCGCCGGTCTCGCAGGCGATCATTGCCTCCCTCAGCACGCTTATGCCGGGATCGTCGAGGAACCCGCGCGCCTTCTTGACCTCCTCCGGCGAGAAGGCCGACGCCAGATCCCCCGCCCGCTCGCGCGCCATGATCGCCGTCCCCTCGATGGGCACCCCCTTGGTCAGCAGGATGCGGTCGCCGGGCCGCACGCTCCGCTTGTCCACCAGGCGCCCCGCCTCGACCTCGCCCAGCATCTGGCCGACGAGCACGGGCCGGTCCAGGCCGGGCGTGACCTCCGTGTGCCCACCGCACAGCTCGCAATCGATCTCGTCGAGCGCCGACTGCACGTCGTCCCAGATGCCGCGCACGAGCGCCTCGTCCGTCCCGTTCCCCGGCAGCAGGGCCGTCAGGAGGAACCACTTCGGCCGCGCGCCGACCGTGGCGATGTCGTTCGCGTTCACGTGGACCACGTAGCGCCCTATGCGGTCCGTGGCAAAGGTGATCGGGTCGGTCTTGGCGACCAGGTAACCCTCGCCCATGCGGATGGCGCAGACGTCGCGGCCGATGCCCGGCCGGATGACCACCCGCTCGTCGCCTATCACGTTCGCCGCCAGCAGTTCGGCCAGCAGTTCCGGGTCCAGTTTGCCGGGACGGAACGCCACGCTCACTCGCCCTCCTGGCTGCGCGCCGCCAGCCGCCGGCGGCCCTCGACATAGACCATCAGCAGCGAGACGTCGGCCGGCGATATGCCGCTGACGCGCGACGCCTGCCCCAGGGACACCGGGCGCACCGCGCCGAGCTTCTCCCTGGCCTCCAGGCGGAGTTCCGGGATGGCCTCGTAGTCCAGCCACTCCGGGATGCGCGTCCCCTCGTTGCGCCGGAAGCGCTCTATCTGCGCGGCCTGGCGCTTCAGGTAGCCCTCGTACTTCAGCTCGATCTCCACCTGCTCGCGAACGGCCGGGTCCGGCGCCAGCTCGTCCACGCGCGGGTTGATCTCCGCCAGCGCGTCCATGTCCATCTCCGGCCGCCGCAACATCGTCGCCAGCGACCTGCCGTCGCGCCACGTGCTGCGCAGATAGTCCATGGCCTCGGCGACGGCGCGCTCCTTCCCCTGCAGGCGCGCCCAGAGCGCCTCCGGGATGAGGCCGTTCGCGTGCCCGTACCTCATCAGGCGCCGGTCGGCGTTGTCCTGCCTCAGCACCAGGCGGTACTCCGCCAGCGAGGTGAACATGCGGTACGGCTCCTCGGTGCCCCTGGTGACCAGGTCGTCAATGAGCACGCCGACGTACGCCTCGTCGCGTCCGAGAACGAGCGGCTCCTTCCCCTGGAGCTTTCGGGCGGCGTTGATGCCCGCCATGATGCCCTGCCCGGCGGCCTCTTCGTAGCCGCTGGTTCCGTTTATCTGGCCGGCGTGGAAGAGCCCCTCGACGCGCCGCGTCTCCAGGCTCAGCCGGAGCTGCGTCGGCGGCACCCAGTCGTACTCGACCGCGTAGCCGTAGCGCAGCACCTCCGCCCGCTCCAGCCCGGCGATGCTGTGCACCATGTCGTCCTGCACGTCGCGCGGCAGGCTCGTGAACAGGCCGTTGCAGTAAACCTCCAGCGTCTCGCGCCCCTCCGGCTCCAGGAAGAGCCGGTGGCTCTCCTTGTCCGGGAAGCGGACAATCTTGATCTCGATGGACGGGCAGTAGCGCGGCCCGAAGCCGGCCTTGATCTGGCCGTCGTACAGGGGCGCCCGGTCGAGCGCGGCGCGGATGATGGCGTGCGTGCGCGGGTTCGTGGCGGTCACGTAGCAGGGCAACTGCTCGCACTCGATCCGGTCGGTCGAGAAGCTGAACGGGCGCGGCTCGGCGTCGCCGGGCTGCGGCTCCAGGGCGTCCCAGTTCACGGTGCGGCCGTTGACGCGCGGGGGCGTGTCGGTCTTCAGGCGCCCCACCTCCAGCCCCGCTCGGCGCAGGTCGTCCGATAGGCCGACCGCCGGCGGCTCGCCCATCCGCCCGCCCGGCACCATCGCCGGGCCGAAGTGGAGCAGCCCGTTCAGGAAGGTCCCCGTCGTCAGGATGACCGCTTCGGCCCGGCAGGCGTGGCCGCTCTGCGTGCGCACCCCGCGCACGCGCCCGTCCTCGACGAGGAGGCCCGTCACCATGGCCTGCTGGAGGAGGAGGCCGTCCTGCGCCTCGAGGCGGCGTTTCATCTCGACGTGGTAGGCGTTCTTATCGGCCTGGGCGCGGGGCGAGTGCATGGCGGGGCCCTTGCCGGTGTTTATCATGCGGAACTGTATGCCGGTCGCGTCGATGACCTTCGCCATCTCGCCGCCGAGGGCGTCTATCTCGCGGACGAGCTGTCCCTTGGCCAGGCCGCCGATGGCGGGGTTGCAGCTCATGCGGGCGACCGCGTCGAGGTTCATCGTGAGCAGCGCCGTCCGGGCGCCCATGCGGGCCGCCGCCAGGGCCGCCTCGCAGCCGGCGTGCCCCGCCCCCACCACCACGATGTCGAAGCCGGAATCGCCCATGGGAAACACCGGGAACCGAAAGGGAAGCCGCGCGCACTACAGCAGGGCCATTCTACCCGCCAGCCGCTGCCCTGACCAGCGCGGCAGGCTCTCTGGGCTGACCGGCACGAGCCATGGCCCGGCTCAGAGCTTCTGCGGCGGAGGCAGCTCGCCCGTAAGGGGCTGGCCGGCCTGGTAGAGCGTCACCTTCTCGACGGTAACCGGCTGGGTGGGGCGGTCCCGCCCGTCCGTCTTGACCGCGCCGATCCGCTCCAGCACGTCCAGGCCCCCGACCAGCTTGCCGAAGACGGTGTGGCGCCCGTCCAGCCAGGGCGTGGGCACGAGCGTGATGAAGAACTGCGACCCGTTGGTGTTGGGGCCGGCGTTGGCCATCGAGAGTATGCCGGCGGAGTCGTGCTTCAGTTCGTCCACGAACTCGTCGGCGATCTCCCACGCCGGGCCGCCCGTGCCGTCGCCCTTCGGGCAGCCGCCCTGGACCATGAAGTCGGCGATGACGCGGTGGAACTTCAGGCCGTCGTAGAACCCGGTCGAGGCCAGGTGCATGAAGTTGGCGACGGTGTTCGGGACCCGCCCGTCGAAGAGCGCGACGGTCATGGCGCCCATGGACGTCTCGATCACGGCGGTGCTGGTCGGTCCGCCCTGCTGCCCGGATTCAGGATGCATGGTTGCACTCCGTCTGTATGGAATCACTACCCGCGCGAGCGGACGGTGGGTCACGTCTCAGCGCCGAAGTCGCGCGCCGCCCTGGTGATGCCCGGCATGACCGGCGGCAATTCCTCCTTGACTACCGTCCAGACGATTTCCAGGTCCACCCCTGAGTATTCGTGGATGAGCTTGTCCCGCATGGCAGCCATCCGCCTCCAAGGCACTGTGGGATACTGCTGCCGGATATCGTCTGGTATGCGCTTGGCCGCCTCGCCCATCACCTCGAGGCTTCTGATGACCGCGTTGACAGTCTTCCTGTCCGTTGCGAACGAGTGGAAGTCCGCGCCGTGCGTGAACTCCTCCACCTCCCGTGCGGCGTTCAGAATGTCGGCGATGTAGTCCCCGAGTTCCCGCCTCATACGTTAACGACCTCTTCCAGGATGCGGGCTCCTATGCGGGGCTTGAGGGCCTTCCGCGACACCAGGTCAACCTTGCACCCCAGACGCTCGGTAAGGTAGTCCTCGAGTTCCAGGAACCTGAAGAACCCTATGGGACGCGCGAACTCGACCAGCACGTCTATGTCGCTCTCGGGCGCGCCTTCCGACCGCACGATCGAGCCGAAGAGCCCAAGCTGCGCTACCCCATATTTCTCGCGCACCTCTCCCTTGAGCGCCGCCAAGGTGCTCAGCACCTCTTGCCTACTAACCATTCCCCGCGACCTCCGCTGTGCACGCGCTAAGAGGAGTCGCCAAGGTCTTCTCAGCTTCTCGGGCCCCTCACCCTGACCCTCTCCCGCCGGGAGAGGGAATCCCCCCGCCCTCTGCGAGGGGCGGGGAGGGAGAAACCACAGAGGACCTATGTCGTCCCTCTTAGAGCATACCGGCGGAGGCTGTGCGGCGCAAGTCGCACCACCGGCGAATGCGCGGAGCTTGAAGCGAACCGGGCCTTCTGATAACATCATATGTCCCGACGGTGACCATAGCTCAAATGGTTAGAGCACCAGACTGTGGCTCTGGGTGTTGAGGGTTCGAGTCCCTCTGGTCACCCCATGCACATCACGGCCCGGCGCGGCGGCCAAGCTGCGCCGGGCCGTTCTCTTGTCGCGAGATACGCCCGCGCATCGCCACACCTCCCCCTCATGGCCCGATAAACGCGCTTGAAAACGACGGGGAGCCCGCGTAACCTCATCCTGCCGCAAGGCCCAATGGTCTGACTTACGACAGCTCGTGCGCAAAGGAAGCTAATTGGGCTCCGACCTGGGAACGAGGAGACTCGGAGTTCGTGCCCCTCGTGCTGAGGTCCGACGTACGTTTGTCGCCGGAGGGAACTCGCCCTCGGATTCGAGGCGGATCGTGAGGCTCTCGCACGGCCGGGATATCGGCTTCGGGACGACGCACCTAAGGTAGCCAGTAGCAGCAAACAACCATCACAAACGTGAGAGGCTGGCAACATGGATATGCAAGGGCTGACACGCCAGGTCCGGTGTGTCTTGCTCAGAAGCGAACCTTTCCCGAGTATTCTCGCCGCCATCGTGTCCGCCAGCGGCGCCGTCGTGGTAAAGCGTTACTTGCCCTCTTCGTCGAGCATTTGGGGCGGCCTTCTCGGTGAGGTTTTCTTGATTGTCGGCGGCTATTGGGTGGCAATAGCCAAGGAGAGGTGGAAGCAAAGGCGCCGCTTGGAGGAAGAAGCGGAAGAACTCAAGCAGGGCATCAGTCGGTTTCAGAGATGGCTTGACAAGGAGTCCGACCGGTACGCTCACAGGCGAGCTGCCGTGACCAGTTCGCATGGGGGTCGGGGAATGCTGGCAAGTAGCACGTTCATCCTGCAACAAGCTTGGGAACTCGTGGAGTATCTGAGATGCGTAAGAGACAAGTGGTACGATGAGGTTAAGGACCCAAGCGGGCGAGTGGTGGCGATTGCCGGGATGGGGTCTCTGTCAGATCTGGATCCTTCGTTGGCTATGGCGATTGCTCAGGTGCGGGATGACCAGCATCAGGTGCGCTTGGACGCACACGCCAAAGCCCGTAAGGAAGCCGCGAAGGGCGCTGGGGGCTCCAAAGACTTAGATACCTGGTTTGATGCCATTCTGGAGCGACCCGCGTCCCAAGGATTGCTAGTGGGCTGTTAAGGAAGTCACATTGGCTTTCCCGGGCTAGGTCTGAAGCAGGCAGCGGGGCGAGACGCCCCGCCTACCCTAATGGGTAGCCCCCGGCGTCTCGCCGGGGGAGCCGGAAACACAAGGTTATCGGTTGAACACGCCACTAGAACGATGGTGACCATTGGACCCTCCAGCAATGCCAGCTGTCACCGTGCGGTCCGTTGGCTGGCATCGATGAGAGACCACTGGTCCACCAATTGATTGCTGCTCCGCCGCAGGTTGATCGAAGCGGCCGGGTCTGGCAGGACCTGTGGAGGCGCCTGGACCGTCCGCGCCTGGCGTTGTGGTTCCCGCACGTGGTCACGGCCATCGTCCTGCACGGCCTTTACAACGCGTTCGCCGTCGCCCTGGCCGTCGGGGGCGTCACGTTCTGAGGCCCGGGCGCGTCGGCCGGGCCGCTTGACGGGACACGAACGGGGGTATAATCTGGTGAGGTGTCGCGTGCTTTCGGGCCGAGGGGCCCGGCAATCGGGCGATGCCTGAAGCGCGGTCGCCACAGTGGAATGCTGCGGGAGTTGAGAGCGAATGAGAACGCGAAGGTCTGACGGCGACGACATGTCGCTGACGGGCATCTACGGCGGCGGGTCGCCGAGTTCAACAAGCGACGAACCCGAGCAGAAGCGGGCCCCCGCGCCGGAGTTCGCCCACACACTGCTGGGGCAGGCGTGGCGGGCGATCGGCTACCTCGTGCTGGCCTGCGGCGTCGCGGCCCTGCTGATGTCCGTCGTAATGCTGCTGAACGAGAACGCGTGGGGCCGCTGGATGGCCGCAGGCGGCGCCGGAGGCGCGTTAATCGGGCTGGTCTTCCTGAGCGTCGGGGCGCTGATCGACTACGCCGCGAACATCTGCCGCCGCCTCGGCGGCTAACGGCGTCACCCTCCGGCGGCCGCTGGTACCTCGTCCGCCTCACCACCGCGTCGCACGCTCCCGCGCCTCGTCCACGTCCATCTGGCCGGAAGCTACTCCACGTCGGGCATCTCGGAAAGCTGGACGCCCTCGGGCGCGCGGGCCCGCGTGAGCAGCGCCTCCAGCAGGCCGCGGTTCCTGTGCGGTCTGGCCGTGCAGGCGATGACCCTCGCGTGGTCCAGCCGGTTGACGCGCTCGTTCATGGCCTTCAGGGCATCCATGCAGTTGATGAGCGCGCGGTCCACGGGCATGCGCTCGGGGTTGATGTCCAGGCCGAAGTAGCCGGTGTAGCCGTGCATCTTCAGCACGTAGAGCGCGGCCTCGGCCTGCTCGGGGCTGATGGTGCCGACGTTCTGGTCCTGGTCGTAGTTGCCCAGCGGCTGGCCGTTCCAGTGGGTGTGGAAGAGCCGGCCGTACTCCATGACCAGGCTGAAGGCGTAGGCCAGGTCCTCGTATCCCATCAGGACGTGCCCGACCTCGGGGTTCATGCCGACCAGGGCATCGCCGGCGTCGAGGATACGGCGGTTCTCGGGGTCCTTGAGCATGGCCTCCGTCTTCATGCCCATCAGCAGGCCCTCGGGCGTGGTGCCGTAGAGGATGCGGGCGCGGGGCTCGTAAGGCTTCGGCTCCTCGGCGACGCGCACGCCGGGCACGGCGTCCATCGCCTCGGCGAGCCCCTCGCAGAAGCGGTCCCGCGCGGCGACGAAGTCCATGCCGAAGGAGTTCTCGTAGCCGTCTATGCCGGGCCAGACGATCGCGAAGTCCGTGTCAACGCGCCTGTTCAGCTCGAGGGTCGTCTTGACGCGCTCGATGGCGTTGCGGCGGACCTCCTCGATGGGGCTGCTGAGGGCGCCGAACTCGAACTGCCGCTCGAAGAACAGGTTCGGCACGATGGTAACGAGCCGGATGCCCGTCTCCTGCCCGAACCGGACGTAGCGGTCGATGTTCTCCTCGTTGACCTCGTTGGGGTAGTGCGCTTCCAGCCCGCAGAGGCCGTGCTTCTTCAGCGGCGCGGCCAGCTCGAAGACTCGCTCCAGCCACTCGTCCGGGCTGGCGGGCCTGTCCACGTATGCGTCGTGGAACCGTCCCCCGCCGGGGAAGAAGAACCAGACGCCAGCCGAGAACTTCAGATCCAACTCGAAGCTGTTCAGGTGCTCGATGAGTTCCTGGGGGCTCCTGCGCGTCGCCTGCGGCTTGGTGTCTGCGAAACCCATTCTCCCGGCTCCTCCTGGTGTTTGTTTCAGCCGATGGTAAACCATATCCGGCGCAGTGCAACTGCACGGGGAGCGTTCCCGCACGGAAACCTGCGCCTCCACTCAACATCGGCGGCCATCCGCGCTATAATAAAGGGAACAGGCGGCGGAGCGCACTCTGAGGTGACCGAGACGATGGCAGTCGGGGTGGTCCGTTACGGGGCAATGGGCAAGAGCGGCGTGTTCTCGGTGCCGGAGGGGGACGTGGCCGCGGGCAGCAACGTCGTCGTGCGCACGAAGCGCGGCGTCGAGTGGGGCTGGCTCCTGCACGTGAAGCCCGACGAGGGGGGCGGCGAGAAGGTCGCAGGCGAGGTGCTGCGCCGCGCCACCCCGGCCGACCACGAGAAGCAGGCGGGCCTGGTGGAGAAGCGCCAGGCGGAGGAGTTCGAATACTGCGCCCGGCTGATCAAGCAGTACAACCTGCCGATGAAGCTGCGCATCGTGGAGCACCTGTTCGGCGACGACAAGATCATATACTACTTCCTCTCGGACGGGCGGGTGGACTTCCGGGGCCTGGTGCGGGACCTGGCGAAGCAGTACAGGACGCGGATCGAGATGCGCCAGATCGGCGTGCGGGACGAGGCGCGGATGCTGGGCCTGGTCGGGCCATGCGGACACGAGCTTTGCTGTCGGCGGTTCCTGGCGGCGCTGAAGCCCGTGCCGATGAAGATGGCGAAGGACCAGAAGTCCACGCTCGACCCCGCCAAGGTCAGCGGCAGTTGCGGACGGCTCAAGTGCTGTCTGCGGTTCGAGGAGGGCCTCTACGAGGAGTTGAAAGAGAACCTGCCGCGCCGGGGCGCGAGCGTTCGCACCGCGGAAGGCAACGGCACGGTGCTGGACTACCAGATACTCAGCCAGACGGTGCTGGTGGACCTCGGGGACGGCGCCCGGCACGAGTTTCACATCAACGACGTCGAAGTGGAAAAATGAGCCCGCGCCTGCGCGCAAGGCCCTTGACATCGCTCCTGATAGCCTCTACACTCACCGTCGGCGTGAACCGTCGCGTTCCGGATGACTCAGCGAGGACAAGACATGCGGCCGCGAACTCTCGGAAGAATAGCCATTGCCGTCCTGTGCGTGATGGCCGTGCTGACCAGCCTGATCTACGCCGCGTCGCACGGTGCAACCGCTCACGACAATGCCCGGGCACTCACGTTCGCGATCTTAGCGTTGGTGTTCGCGACGTTGTACCGTTACTTCGAGGACTGAGGGCAGCCGGTCCGTCCCTGGACGTCAGTCCTGGTCCTCATCCTCGGAGGCGTCTGTGTCATTGTCCTCTTCGCCCTTCTGCTCCGCCTGATCTCCCCTGCGGTTGTTGGCAAACAGCGGCGCCACCGTGATGATGTTCCCCTTCGTGCGCCGGGCCGGCGCCGGCGGAGAGGGCCGCTTCGCGTGGTCGGGAGAGTGGGGGCTGGAGCCGGAAACACCGTAGAGAATCTCTTCCTGGATGGCCTCCAGGGTGGCCAACACGGTGCTCTCGACGGTGGTGAAGGCGTCGGCCACCTTCTGCCGCACGGACTGGCGCAACTCGACGTCCAGCCCCTCGAGGTCGCTGCGTACGCCCTGTAGCTGGCCGGTCAGGGCCTCAACACGCTGCGCTGCCCTGTGCCCCTCGGTTGAGGCGGCGCCAAGCTCCTGCCGGATGGCCTCGAGTTCCTTCTGGAGGTCCTCGACGCGGCGCCGCGTGTGGCGGCCCTCCTGCGAGAGCTTCTCCAGGGCCTCGCGCAGCTCCTGCCGGCAGGCCTCCAGGCGCTCGGCAGTGCTCTCCTCGATCCCGTCGAGCCGGCTGCCGATCTTGCTGCGCACGCCGTCCACATGGGCCTCGATGCCCTTCAGACCGCCCCCGAGCGTGCGCACCCGTTCCCAGAACCGCTTGACGGGCACCATGAACAGGAGGCAGTAGATCGCAATGATAAGCGACAGGCAGCTGAACGCCGTCAGGATGAGCGCTTGCACGAAAGGCATCGCATCTCCTCCGTCACGACCTCTACTGCCCGCCGTCCCGGCCCCTGAAGGCGCGATGGACCCTGCGAAGGCGCAGGAAAAAGACAACCAGCATAACAAGGAACACGACGACGAGCGCGCCCTGCCCCCAGGGCTCGGCCCGATAGAAGACCGCGAGGACGAACAGGGCCGCAACGGAGAGCAGAATCAGCCCGTCCTCAAGGTATACATGGCGCTGCGACATGCCGCGACCACAACCAGAAAGCGCTGCGTGCAGGACGCTCCTCCGCGCCGGAAGAGCCCGTGCTCCACACGGCCATATTGTACCGGCGCCGACCCCGATGTCAACGCGGTCGCCCTTAGCCAGTTGACATAGCCTCTCTTGAGTCCCAGAATGGGCGGCTCAGCCATGCAGGACGCAGAAAGGCTCCATCGTTTTCTCGTGCCGCAGGGATGCAGGGCGGGAGACACGGTCATCCTGCCCCGGGCCCAGAGCCATCATCTGGCGGCTGTCTTGCGCATCCGGCCGGGAGACGGCGTGCGGACTTCCTGGTGGAGAAAGCCGCCGAGCTGGGCGCCGCCGTGCTCCAGCCGCTGGTCTGCGAACGGCTCCAGGGCCAACAGGCCCGCGGCATCGAGCGGCGGCGCGAGCGGTGGGCCCGGAAGGCGGCGGAGGCCGCGCGACAGTCCGGCCGCGGCGTCGTAACCGAGATAGGCGACGCGCTGGAGTTCGAGGACTTCTTGCGCGAGCCGGCGGCCGGCCTCCGGCTGCTCGCTTCGCGCGAGGACTCCCGCACGCTATGGCAGGCGCTCGAGGAGATCGAAGAAGCGCCGCCGTCGGTGGTCATGGCGGTCGGCCCCGCAGGGGGCTTCACCCGGCGGGAGCGCGAGGCCGCCGTTGGGGCCGGGTTCCGGCCCGTGTCGTTGGGGCCGAACACGCTGCGAGTGGAGACGGCCGCCATCTGCCTGCTGGCCGCCGTAGCCTTCTGGCTCGAGGCGAGGGCGGGGCAGGCGACGTGACCGGGTTCGCCATCGGAAAGTGACATCGTCGGGGAGGCACATGGAACTACAGTTCTTCGGCGCGGTAGGGACGACGACCGGCTCGATGCACCTGCTGAAGGTCAACGGGACGAGCCTGCTGCTGGAGTGCGGGCTCTTCCAGGGCAAGCGCAAGCAGGCATTCGAGAAGAACCGCCACATCCCGGCCGAGGCGGTCTCGGCGGACGCGTGCATCCTCTCGCACGCCCACATCGACCACAGCGGCAACCTGCCGTCCCTGGTCAGGAGCGGGTTCCACGGGCCGATCTACGCCACGCCGGCCACGCGGGACCTGTGCGAGATCATGCTGGCCGACTCCGCTTACCTGCAGGTCCAGGACGTCCGCTACGTCAACAAGCGGCGCATCAGGCAGGGCAAGAACCCCTTCGAGCCCCTTTACACCCCGGACGACGTCCCGGACACCTTGCGGGCCTTCCGCCCGGTGCCCTACCACGAGGTGCGCGACGTGGCGCCCGGTGTGAAACTCAGCTTCCGGGACGCGGGACACATCCTCGGGTCGGCCTTCGTGCAACTGGACATCGCCGAAGACGGCGGCACGCGCCGGCTCTTGTTCACCGGGGACATGGGCCGCAAAGAGATGCCCATACTCAAAGACCGGAAGTGATTCATGACGTGGACGTCCTGATCACTGAGAGCACGTACGGCAACCGGCTGCACCCGCCCAAACAGAGCGTCAGGGAGACGCTGCGTGACATCTGCGGCCGCGTCCTGCGGGACCGGGCGCGCCTGGTCATCCCCGCCTTCAGCGTCGGGCGCACGCAGCAGATCGTCTATTTCCTCAACGAGTTGTACAGCGACGGCGCCGTGGGCGAGATCCCCGTCTTCGTGGACAGCCCGCTCTCGACGCGCGCGACCGACGTGCACCGCCGGCACCCGGAGTGCTATGACCGGGAGGCCGCCCGGCTGCTGCGGGAGGGCGACGACCCGTTCTCATTCCCTCGCCTGACATACGTCACGGACGTGAAGGAGTCAAAGAAGCTCAATGAAATGCGGGGCCCCGTCGTCATCATCTCGGCGTCGGGCATGTGCGAGGGCGGCCGCATCCTGCACCACCTGGCCCAGACCGTCGGCGATGAGCGCAACGTCATACTCATCGTCGGCTACCAGGCGGAGAACACGCTCGGCCGACGGCTTGTCGAGGGCGTGAGCCCAATCAAGATATTTGGCGAGCCGTTCGACCTGCGCGCCCGGGTCGAGGTGATCAATGCCCTGAGCGCCCACGCCGATCACGACGAACTCCTGGGCTACTTCGCCGCGATGGGTTCGCGGCCGGACAGCGCCTTCGTGGTGCACGGGGAGCAGGAAGCCTCGTCCCAACTGGCGCAGGACCTGCGCCGGCTCGGCACCCGAGAAGTCGTCCAGCCGGAGGAAGGAACGGTCTACGCCGCGTGAGCGGCGGGCCGCCCCGTCAGAACACAGAGGAGGGAAGCCGCAATGGCGACGATGCGAGTGGGTCTCTTCGGCGATTCGATCTCCAAGCAGGCGAACATGACCGTGTTGCTGCCCGACCGCGTCGAGGCCGGCGGTCCGTACCCCGTGCTGTACCTGCTGCACGGCATGTCGGACGACGACACCATCTGGACGCGGCGCACGTCGCTGGAGCGATACACGGCGGACATGCCGCTGATCGTCGTCATGCCGGACGGTGCCCGCAGCTTCTACACCGACGCCCGGCGGGGGCCGGCCTACGAGAGCCACATCATGAAGGACGTCATCGGGTTCACGGAGCGTTTCTTCCCGGCCATCCGCGAGCGGCGCGGACGGGTCATCGGGGGGCTCTCGATGGGCGGATACGGCGCCATGAAACTGGCCCTCAAGCACCCGGACATCTTCTGCAGCGTCGTCTCCCATTCGAGCGCCTTCGACATCGCCAAGCGGCTCAAGGACCGCGAGGACCTGCAGGACGCACTGGCACTCATATTCGGCGACGACCCGGCCGAGGGCGGCAACGACATCTTCGCACTGGCCGAGCAGATCGACCGGAGCAAGCTGCCCGCCATCCGGTTCGACTGCGGCACGGAGGACGGCCTGCTTGAGGACAGCCGGGACTTCCACAAGCACCTGGAGAAGCTGGGCATCGAGCACGAATACGAGGAGTTCCCCGGCTCGCACAACTGGGGCTACTGGGACGTGCACGTGCAGGAGGCCCTGGCCTTCCACGCGCGCGCGCTGGGCCTGTGACGGCCTGCCGGCATGGGGCCGCGGGGCCCCTTCAGCGCGGCCGGCGGCAACTGTGGGCGGGCATGAGCCACGGCGGGGGGACGGCTTTCTGCCGTAATGTTTCCTTGACAACGCCCTCTGCGCGGTTAAGATTGTGGGTCTGTCGTTTGCTTTGGCTTCGTTACTGGTGCGCGGGAAAGGAGTTGCGCAGATGTCTGAGTTGACGCGTGTCATCCTGAGGGAAGACGACCTTCCGAGGCAGTGGTACAACATACAGGCGGACCTGCCCAATCCGCTTCAGCCGCCTCTGCACCCCGGCACGGGGCAGCCGATAGGGCCTGAGGACCTGGCCCCCGTCTTCCCGATGAACCTGATCGAGCAGGAAGTCAGCCAGGAGCGATGGATTGACATCCCCGAGGAAATCCTGGAGAAATACAGTCTCTGGCGCCCCTCGCCCCTGCACCGCGCCAAGTTCCTGGAGGAGGCGCTCGATACGCCCGCCAGGATCTACTACAAGAATGAAGGCGTCTCCCCGCCCGGCAGCCACAAGCCCAACACGGCCGTGGCGCAGGCGTACTACAACAAGGAATTCGGGATCAAGCGCCTGACTACCGAGACGGGCGCCGGGCAATGGGGCAGCGCGCTCTCGATGGCCTGCAAGCTGTTCGGCCTCGAGTGCAAGGTTTACATGGTCCGCATCAGCTTCGACCAGAAGCCCTTCCGCAAGCTGATGATGAGCGTCTGGGGGGCGGACTGCGTGGCCAGCCCCAGCGAGGAAACCCAGATCGGCCGGAAGATCCTGCAAGAGATGCCCGACACGCCCGGCAGCCTGGGCATAGCCATCAGTGAGGCCATCGAGGACGCCGTCACCTCCGAGAACACGCGATACTCCCTGGGCAGCGTCCTGAACCACGTCCTGATGCACCAGACGGTCATCGGCCTCGAAGCGAAGAAGCAGTTCGAGTTGATCGGCGAGTATCCGGACGTAGTGATCGGCTGCGCGGGTGGCGGCTCCAACTTCGCCGGCACGGTCTTCCCGTTCGTGTGCGACAAGATCCACGGCAAGGAGGTGCGGGTCGTCGCCACGGAGCCGACGGCTTGCCCCACGATGACGCGCGCGCCTTTCATTTATGACTTCGGCGACACGGGCGAGACGACGCCGCTGCTGCCGATGTACTCGCTGGGTCACGACTTCGTCCCGCCGCCCATTCACGCCGGCGGGCTGCGTTACCACGGCATGGCTCCCCTGGTCTCCCAGTTGCTCAGAGACGGGCTGATAGAAGCGCAGGCACTGCACCAGTTGGAGTGCTACGAGAGCGCCGTCCTGTTCGCCCGCACCGAGGGATTCATCCCGGCCCCCGAGACCGCTCATGCCATCGCATCCGTCATCCGGGAGGCCCGGAAGGCCAAAGAAGAAGGCAAGGAGAAGGTCCTCCTCTTCAACTGGTCGGGACACGGCCTGATGGACCTGACGGGCTACGACGCCTACTTCAGCGGCCAGCTTCACGACTACGCGCTTCCCGACGAGGAACTGGAGAAGTCCCTGGCGAGGGTGACGGACCTGCCCAAGCCGAAGTGACCCACGCGCAAGGAGCCCGGCGTTGCTGGAGGAGCACGACGAGCGGTCCCGGCGCTGCCCGCGCCTGGGGCACGAGGTCACCTTCCACTACTGCCGCACGCAGGAGGGCAGCTCGCTCTGCGGGCGCATCCTGGACTGCTGGTGGGAGGCGTTCGACGTCCGCGCCTTCGTGGCGGAGCACTTCGGCCCGGAGAAGGTCGAAGAACTGCTCGACCGCGAACACCCCAACAAGGTGATGAGCATCCTGGACATCGTGCAGCAGGTGCAGCAGAGGGCGGCCCGGGACCGGGAGTCTTCCCAGTAGGGGCCGCGCCGCCCCCAGGCGCCGGCGGGGCGCTTATTCTTCCGCCTGTTCGGGCCGGCGCCTGTCAATGACGCGGACGGCCTTGCCCTTCGGCCGCGGCAGGGAGCCGGGCTCCACCAGCTTGATGTCGGTGCTCAAGCTGAGGGCCTCGTTAAGGCGCTGCTCGATCTCCTCCTCCATCCGGCGCAGGTTCTTCATCTCGTCGGAGAGCATCTGCTCGGTGACCTCTATCTTCACCTCGAGCGTGTCCAGCGCGCCCTTGCGGTCCACGATGATCTGGTAATTCGGGCTGGTGCCCTCCATCTCCAGGAAGGCGTGCTCGATCTGGCTGGGGAAGACGTTGACGCCCCGGATGATCAGCATGTCGTCCGTGCGCCCGGTGACGCGCGCCATCCGACGCGACGTTCGGCCGCACTCGCAGGGCTGGTCCTGCAGCGAGGTGACGTCGCGCGTGCGGTAGCGCAGCACGGGCAGCGCCTCCCTGGTCAGGGTCGTCAGGACCAGTTCCCCCTCTTCGCCCGGCGGCAGCACCTCGCCCGTGTTCGGGTCGATCACCTCCGGGTAGAAGTGGTCCTCGAAGACGTGCATCCCGCCTCGCATCCGGCACTCGCCGCTGACGCCGGGGCCGATCACCTCGCTCAGTCCATAGTTGTCGTAGCCGGCCAGGCCGTACTGCTCCTCCATCTGCTGGCGCATCTGGTCGGACCACGGCTCCGCGCCGAAGCAGCCCACGCGCAGGCTGGTGTCCCTGACCAGGTCAACCCCCATCTCGTGCGCCGTCTCGCACAGGTAGAACCCGTACGAGGGCGTGCAGACGATGTGCGTTGTGCCCAGGTCCTGGATGAGCTGGATGTGGCGCCGCGTGTTCCCGGCGGCGGCCGGCACGACCTGCGCGCCGACGCGCTCGACGCCGTAGTGCAGCCCGAAGCCGCCGGTGAACAACCCGTAGCTGAAGGCCACCTGGACGACCGACTCCTGGCTGACGCCGGCCATGGCCAAAAAGCGCGCCACCAGGTCGGCCCAGGTCTCCAGGTCCCGCCTGGTGTAGGCGACGACGGTCGCCGCGCCGGTCGTGCCGCTGGAGGCGTGCACGCGCACCACCTCCCGCCGCGCCACAGCCAGCAGGCCGTATGGGTAAGCGTCCCGGAAGTCGTCCTTGACGGTGAAGGGAAGGCGCTGAACGTCATCGAGGGAGCGGACGTCCTCCGGTCGCACGCCCGCCTCGTCCAGCTTCCTCCTGTAGAAAGGAACGTGCGCGTATGCGCGGGCGACGGTGTTCTTCAGGCGTTCGGTTTGCAGGTCAAGCAGTTGCGCACGAGGCATGCACTCGTGCTGCGCGTCCCATGTGTACATGTCGGCCCTCCGAGGCTCACTCGCCCAGCACGTCCACCTTGCCCATCACGCTGAAGCCGGCGTCGCCGAGGCACTGGATCGCCGCCTGGGGATCCTCGAAGCGGAAGATCAGCGCCGCCCGCCGGACCTTGAGCGACGAGAAGGCGTACATGTACTCCACGTTGATCCCGCCCTCATCCAGGGCGCTGAGCAGGCTGGCGAGCCCGCCCGGCCTGTCCTCCACCTCAACCGCCAGAACGTCGTTCATGACGACGGTGAAGCCGGCTTCCTTGAGGGCACCGCGGGCGGTCTCGGCATCGGACACGATCAGTCTCAGTATCCCGAAGTCCGCCGTGTCGGCCAGGCTGAGCGCCACGATGTTGACTCCGTGGTCCGCCAGCGCAGTTGTGGCGGCCGCCAGGCGGCCGGACCGGTTCTCAACGAAAACGGAGAGCTGTCTGACGAGCATCTCTGCACCTCCTGCTCACTTTTTCCGCTGGTCAATGACGCGCTTCGCCTTGCCCATGCTCCGCTCGATGGAGCCGGGCTCCATCAGCCTGACGCGCACGTGCAGGCCCAGCACGTTCTCGATCTTCGTGCGCACGTTCTGCCCGAAGGCCTCCAGCTCGCGCACCTTGTCCGAGAAGAAAGCTTCCTCCACCTCGACCTGCACCTCCATGTCGTCCAGCGCGCCCTTGCGGTCAACGACGATCTGGTAGTGCGGCTGCGTGCCCTCGATGCCCAGCAGAATGGACTCGATCTGGCTGGGGAACACGTTCGTGCCGCGGATGATCAGCATGTCGTCGGTGCGGCCCGCAATGCGCTCCATGCGGCACGTCGTCCGCCCACAGGCGCACTTGTCCCAGTGCAGGCGGGTGATGTCGCGCGTGCGGAACCGGATCACCGGCATGCCGGTCTTGGTAATGGTGGTGAGGATCAACTCGCCCTCGTCCTGGGCCGGCTCCAGCGTCTCCGGGTCCACGAGTTCGGGCATGAAGTGGTCCTCGAAGATGTGCAGGCCGTTCTGGGCCTCGCACTCGCTGGACACGCCGGGCCCGATGATCTCCGTCAGCCCGTAGATGTCGTAGGCCTTGACGCCCATCCGCTCCTCGATCTCGTCCCGCATCTGGTCCGTCCAGGGCTCCGCGCCGAAGATGCCGATGCGCAGGTTCGTGTCCCGGAAGTCCACCCCCATCTGGTGCGCCACCTCGACGAGGTACATGCAGTAGCTGGGCGTGCCCATCCAGGCCGTGACGCCGAAGTCCTGGATCAGCATCACCTGCCGCTCGGTGTTGCCGCCGGAGACGGGGATCACGGTCGCGCCGAGGCGTTCAAGGCCGTAGTGGGCCCCCAGCCCTCCCGTGAACAGCCCGTAGCCCCAGGCCACCTGGCAGACGTCCCGCGGCGTCACGCCGATCAGGTGGAACGTGCGGGCCATGACCTCGCTCCACAGGTCAATGTCGCCCCTGGTGTAGCCGGCCACGATGGGCTTGCCAGTAGTGCCGCTGGAGCAGTGCGTGCGCACGATCTGGTCCATCGGGGCGGCGAACAGGCCGAAGGGGTAATTGTCCCTCAGGTCGTTCTTCACCGTGAAGGGCAGCTTGCGGATATCCTCCAGGGATTGCAGGTCGTTCTCGGTGACGCCCTTCTCTTCCAGCGCACGCGCGTAGAAGGGCACGTTCTGTCGTGCGTAAGCCACCGTGCGCCGCAGCCGCTCCAGCTTCAGTGCGTCCAACTCCTCACGCGGCATGTGGTCTTTGTTCCACAGTTCTTCCATGAGCATCTCCCTCCGATCAATCGTCGAAACGCCGGCCCGTTTCAAACGCGGCGACATTTGCCTCAACGGTCCTCTCGGGCAGGCAGCGCCTGACGGCGTCGTGCCAGGATTGCGGCTCGACGTCGAAAAACCGGGAAAGCCTGCCCAGGGCGGCCATGTTCACCGAACGCGGATTCGCCACCTGCCCGCGCAGTTCCGCCGGCACGCCGATGAGCCGCCCGCGCTCACTGCGCAGGCGCGGCGCCGCCCGTCTGCCCTCGCTGTCGTCCAGCGCGACGATGAAGTCGGCCTCCTCGTAAGCGGCCAGCGGCGAGAACACGCGCTCGCCGCAGCGCACTTCGCTCAAGACGCTGCCTCCCCGTTGCGCCATGCCGTGGACTTCGCTCTGCTTGACGTCGTAACCCTGGCCCATCAGCACCTCGGCCAGGACCTGGCTGGTCTTCAGCACGCCCTGCCCGCCGACGCCGACTATGAGCACGTTGACTGTCTCACTCGCCGCCAACTTCACACCTCTTCAACGGCGTCGAACTTGCACACGTCGAAGCACAGGCCGCAGCCCGTGCAGTAGAGCGGATTGATCTCGACGTGGCCCTCGGCCTGCTCCAGCGCCGGGCAGCCGGTCTTCAGGCACGCGCCGCAGTCCTTGCACAGATCGGGGGCGATACGGTAGCGCCTGCGCTCGGCGTCCCTGCGCAGAAGCAGGCAGGGCCGCCGGCAGACGATGACGCTGTACTCCGCTCGGCCCAGGCTCTCCTCCAGCGCTTCCTGAAGCCCCGACCTGTCGTAGGAATCGACCACCTTCACGTCCCTGACGCCCAGTCCCCGGCAGGCATTCTCGGGGGTCACCGTCGGCGCGGGCTCGCCGTCCAGCCGAAGGCCCGTCCCCGGGTGCGCCTGGCCTCCCGTCATGGCTGTCGTGCCGTTGTCCAGGATCAGCAGCGTGCCGGTCGAGCCGTTGTACACGGCATCCAGCACGCCGGTCAGCCCGGAGTGAAAGAACGTGCTGTCGCCGATGACCGCCACGACCCGCCGGGCCTCCTCCTGCGACACCACCCGTTCAATCCCCAGCGCATTGCCCACGCTGGCGCCCATGCAGATGCACGTATCCAGGTTCGACAGCGGGGGGAGCGCACCGAGAGTGTAGCAGCCGATGTCGCCGGTGACAATCAGTTTCAGTTTCTTCAGCACGTGGAAGACACTGCGATGGCCACAGCCGGCGCAGAGCACGGGCGGACGCGGCGGCGGCAGGTCGGACGGCGCCTCGCGGGCCGCGTCCGGCCGGCCCTCGATGATGGCGCGCACGCGGTCCGGGTTCAGCTCGCCCAGGCGGAAGCACCGGTCCTTGCCCCGCGCCTCGATGCCCGCCGCACGGATGTTCTCCAGCATGAAGTCGCTCAGTTCCTCGACGACCAGCAGGTCGCCGACGGCCCGGCCGAACTCGCCGATGCTCTTCAGCGGCAACGGCCAGGACATGCCCACCTTGAAGACCGGCACGTTCGGGGCCACCTCCCGCACGTATTGGTAGGCCACGCCGGCAGCCACGATGCCCAGCGGCGCCCCTTCGGGGTCGCCCACGCACGCGTTCACCTCGACGGTCTCGCTCAACTCCTCCAGTCTTGCCAGCCTCTCTTCGAGGGCCGCGTGGCGCTTCCTGGCGTTGCCCGGCACCATGACGAAACGCTCTATGTCTCGCTCGAAAGTGTGGTCCCGCTGCACGTCCTCCGGCGCGCCCGGCGTGACGACGCTCTTGCTGTGGCAGATGCGCGTGGTCAGCCGCAGCAGCACGATGGTCTCGAACTGCTCGCTCAGCGCGAACGCCGTGCGCGTGAAATCGTACGCTTCCCGGCTGGACGACGGCTCCAGCATGGGCAGGCCGGCGAACCGGGCGTAGTGCCGGTTGTCCTGCTCGTTCTGGGAGGAGTGCATGCCGGGGTCGTCGGCGCTCACGAGGACCAGGCCGCCCTTGACCCCGGTGTAGGCGCCAGTCATCAGGGGGTCGGAGGCCACGTTCAGGCCCACGTGCTTCATCGTGACCAGTGAGCGCGCCCGGGCGAAGGAAGAGCCCAGGGCCACTTCCAGGGCCACTTTCTCATTGGGCGCCCAGCGCGTGACGACGCGCCTGTCGCCGAAGGAGGCGAGCGTCTCCAGGATCTCCGTGCTCGGCGTGCCGGGGTATCCGGTGGCCATCCTGACGCCGACGTGCAGCGCGGCCAGGGCGACGGCCTCGTTGCCGGCCAGGAGTTGTCTCGCTTGCGCAGTCGCAGGGGAAGTCATTCGTTCACGCTCGCTGATACGGCGGAGCGGGCGGCCCGCGGCTGCGGCCGCCCGCTGCGAGATTCCGCCTCGCGTCTCGCGCCCGTCCTATTGCTGCTCGGGCTTCGCTCCCCCGAAGCAGTAATCGACGTGGGCCTTCTCCATGGGTTGGGTCAGCATCGAGACCACGATGGCCGTGATGAGCGCCAGGGGCAATGCGATGACAACCGGGTCCACGACGTCCCAGTTGGGCGAACCCGACAGGATGCTCTTCTGGACCAAGCCTATCGCCAGGGCTTCCTGCGCCTTCACGAACACCAGCCAGAACGCGCTGACGCCGAAACCCACCAGGATCGAGGCGATCGCACCGGTCCTGGTCATGCGCTTCCAGAACAGGCAGCCCAGGTAGGCCGGCAGGAAGGCCGAGCCGCAGAGCCCGAAGAATATGGCGGTCGCACGCGCGATAAAGATGCCGCCGTGCCCCTTGTAGCTGATTATCACCGCGATCACGATGCCGACCATGATCGCTATCCGGGTCACCCCAATGCTTTTCTCATGATGGCCGGTGGCCTGCTCGTACACGTCGCGCCCGATGCTGGCTCCCAGCGCGTGGAACTGGCTGGACAGCGTGCTCATCGCCGCCGCCAGCAACGTCAGCAGGAACACCAGCCCGAACCACTTCGGCATCGCCGAGGTGATGCACTGTGAGATGATCTGCTCGGGCCTCTTCGCGTAGACAATGGAAATGCTGCGGCCCTGGGCGATCTTCAGTGTCTCGTCGTCCTCGGTCAGCTCGGCCTCGAGGTAAGGGGTCTCCTCGTCCAGCAGGACCGGGACCATCTTGGGGCTGCCGTCATCGCCGAAGACGTGCTCCCAACCGCCGTCCTCTTTCTCGGCGGCCAGGTGCAGCACGGCCAGCCCCTTGCCTTCATCCTTGACCACACTCACTGTGCCCTTGAAGAGCGGGCCGTTCTGCGAGAAGTAGGCATTCGAAAGGGCCCCGACCGTGAAGGCCGCTCCGGTCATCAGCAGGATGAAGATACCGCCGACCAGGACGGCCCGGTTCAGCTCCCGTTTGCTCTTGACGGTCATGAATCGCACGACGAGCTGGGGCTGCGCCAGCACGCCGATGCCGACGCCCATGGTGATGGTCGAGACGACGATCCACCAGAGGTTGTACTCCTTCCCGCCCCAGCCAAACTCGGGCATCGCCGTCCAGCCCCGGTGACCGATGGACGCCAGGCTGCCGGGCACCAGGGGGGCGAGGTCGGTCAGGTCCGAGTGCGCCCGAAGCGGACCTCCCAGCTTGCCATACGTGAACACCAACAGGATCAACATGCCCACCGCCATGATGGAGCCCTGCAGGGCGTCGGTGTACATCACGCCCTTCAGCCCGCCGACCACGACGTAGACCGCGATGATCACGCTGAATACGAGCAGCGCGACGTTATAGTCGATCGCGAACCGCGCGGCGATGAACTCGGTGCCACCGATCAACACGGCGGCCGAGTAGAGAGGCATGAAGAGAAAAATGACCAGCCCGGCGAAAACCTGGATGAACTTGCTGTCGAACCGCCGTCCGAGCAGTTCAGGGAAGGTGTGCGCGTCCAAGTGATGTCCCATTCGGCGGGTGGGCCCGCCCAGAAAGACGAAGGCGATGAATATCCCCACGAAGATGTTCAGGAACGTCAGCCACAGCAGGCTCATGCCGAACAGGCCGGCAACGCCGCCGAACCCCACGATGGCCGACGTGCTGATAAAGGTGGCGCCGTACGAGAGCGCCATGACGAAGGGGTGGATGCTCCGACCGGCCACCAGGAAGTCCGCGGCCGTCTTGGTCCGCTGGAAGCCGCGGTAACCCAGGTAGCCGATCGCCATCAGGTAAACAACGACCACGATAATCTCGAGCAGTCCCATCTGTCAGACCCTCCCGATTGCGGTTTCGCGCCTTCGTCCGCCGGCGGCATCCGTCGCGGCGTGCCACCCCTGGCCATCGAGCCCTTTCAGAGCACCTCCTCCTCCTCCTTCTCTTCCCTGGCCCACTCCACGTCCTCTTGCGTGACGGGTTCCTCACCCCTGTTCCAGTTAACCGCCCCGTAAACGACACAGAGCGCGGAACTCAGAACGCACAGCACATAGGCCAGCACGACCCATCCGTCCTCAATGCCGAGCATGGACCTGCCTCCTGACCAGAACAGAACTCGGCGCATATTCTTGACATAGTGGCGCGTAATGTCAAGTGTTTCTCGGGTTTCTGAGGGGGGCTTTCAAGCGCAACTATTGCCAGAATATGCTTGAAGTGGGGTCCGTGGAGACGGTAGAATTGCGCCGGCTTTTGTCTGATGCCGGTGAGAGGCGCGCGAGTTTTCCCTCAGCGCAGCAGTGTGAGTTGAGTCTGGAGCGGGTCCTTGGGAGGAAGGTGCGATGGATTGGAAGAGGCTTGTCGGCGTGGCCTTTGTCGTGGGGATGTTATGTGCGGTTCCGACCGCTCTGGCTGCGGAGCCCGCCGGCTCCGAGCTGGCGCCCTCCGAGAGCGCGCTGGTAGAGTGGTTTCAGGGTGTGACACATCCGGCGGACTGCTTCTGCTGGGGCGGCGACCTCCGCCTGCGCCAGGTTTACTACAAGAACGCCATAGACATGACGGACGAGGCAGACGACACTTCCCATTTCTTCCGCACCCGTGCGCGGCTGTGGGGCCAGATAATACCTTCCAAGCTATTGGACGGCATGGACTGGGCCGAAGGCATGAAGCTCTACGTCCGCATGACGGCCGAGCCTCGCTACTTCATGGAAAGGCCCGGTTCGGAGCGGCCCACCTGGGACGAGGTGGTCTATGACAACCTCTACCTGGACTGGCCCAGGGTCGGCGGGCTGCCCATCTCGGTGCGGATCGGCCGCCAGGACATCCTTTACGGCAGGGGGTTCGTGATCCTCGATGGCACGCCGCTGGACGGTTCGCGAACCATTTACAGCGACGGCATCAAGGCCACGCTGCACCTGGACGACCAGGCCACGACAATCGACGCCTTCTACATCAACAACAAGGCCAACGAGAAGCGTCTCCGTCCCTTCAACGAGACCGGACAGTGGACCAGCGAGTTCGACACCACGCTTGTCGGCGCGTACCTGATCAACAAGTCCATGGAAGGGCACGAACTGAACGCCTATTACATCTACAAGGACCAGAACTCCACCACCGGCAGCATGTGCCCCGAGATCCTGCACACGGTCGGCGGCCTGGCCCAGGGCAAGTTGGACTCCAACTACGATTACTACGTCGAGGCAGCCGGCCAGTGGGGCGCCTGCAGGAGGGTGACGGACCCGGAACCGGTGGAAGCATTTGGAGTGAGCGCCGAGGTCGGCCGCACATGGCCTGACGCCGGCTGGAAGCCGCGGGTCTTCGGCGCTTACGAATACCTCTCGGGCGACGACCCCGACACGAGGAAGGTCGAAGGCTGGGACCCCGTCCTGGCCAGATGGCCGCACTGGAGCGAGCTGTACGTCTATAGCTGGGCCGCGGAACTCCGCCCGCCGGGCTATTACACGAACGTGCAGCGCTTCGCCCTCGGCGCCCAGGCAAAGCCCGGACCCAATACCTCCCTCGCGGTGGATTGGAGCTGGCTCCGAGCGAACGAGCGCACCGGGGGCCAGGACGGCCACGGCCGGGGCCAACTCGTCACAGCCAAGCTGATCCACAAGTTCAGCGAGTGGGTTTCCGGGCACGTGTGGGTGGAGTACTTCCATCCCTCCAGCGAGTACTACATGCCCAGTTCGGATGCCGCCGTGTTCGCACGATGGCAACTGGAGATCAAACTGCCCTGACGGGCTGTCTTGACCGAACACGAGGACCGGGCGGCACGCGCGCCGCCCGGTCTTTTTTTTCGCCGCCGGGGCGACCGCGCCCTGCGCCTGAGCTTACCGTGGACAGCCGCCTCGGCCGTGGCTATGATGGCGCATTCCGAAAACGCGAGCACACGGGAGCAAGGGCATGTCCTCAATCCGCGAGTACGTCGCAGCCGAACCTCTGTTCGACAACCACGAGCACCAGGGAGGCTTCGCCGCCCTGGAGGGGCGCAAGGGTGAACTGGCCTTCCGCGAGTTCGTCGGCTACGCCAACGCCGACGTCGCCACCAGCATGGGTCCCGACTGCAAGGCCCCTGGCAACCTTTCGGACGAGGAATTCTTCCACTGGTGGTCTTTCGTGCGGACCACCGGATACGGGCAGGCGACGGAGTTGACGTGCCGCTCGCTCCTCGGCCTCGACTACACGCAGGCGAACGCAGACGCCATCCGTGACGCCCTGGCGGAGTTCGTCCGGGACAGGAACGGAGAGCAGATATACGACGACATGCTCGGGCGCGCCAACATCGTGGGCGCCGTCAACGACGCCTGCTGGAACTCCCCCACCGAACTGGACTTCTTCACCGGGCGGGAGCATCCGTCCTACTACGGCCATGCGCTCCGCTACGACAACCTGCTCGTCCTGTCGGCCCGCTCCGACATGGAGCGCCTGGAGAGGGCGCTCGACCTCTCGATCCACCGGCTCGCCGACCTGGACGCGGCGCTTGACGCCTACACCGAGAGGGCCCGGGAGGCCGGCAAGCTGGTCGCGATGAAGTGCGGTCTGGCCTACAGACGGCCGCTGTCGTTCGAGGGCTCATCCTTCGCAGAAGCGGAGACGGCGTTCGAAGCCGTCATGCAGGAGAGGCCGGCCGACCTTCGCCCGCTCCACGATTACCTGTTCCATCGGTTCGTGCAGCGCGCGGCCGAGTTCGGCCTGCCCGTGCAGGTGCACACGGGCTACCTGGCCGGCAACTGGGGGATGCTGGGCCAGACGAATCCGGAACTCCTCATCCCCATCCTCCGGCGCTACAAGAACGTCCGCTTCGACCTGTTCCACGCGGGCTGGCCCTACTCGGAAGTGGCCGGCGCCATCGGCAAAGAGTTCCCGAACGTCTGGCTGGACCTCTGCTGGGCCTGGACGATGAACCCCGCGCAGATGGAGCGCATCCTGTCCGAATGGCTCGCCGCCGTGCCGCACAACAAGGTATTCGCCTTCGGCGGCGACACAGGGTCACCCTTCCCCATGCTGGGCTACGCCCTTCAGGCGCGGGACGGCATCGCCAACGTCCTGGCCGAGGCGGTGGAGCGTGGCCGCTACGACGAGGCCACGGCACAGCAGGTGGCGCGGCGCATCATGCACGCCAACGCGCGCGAGTTCTACCGCGTGGATTGACGGGCGCCGCGTTTGACCCTCGCCGGCCGCGGGGCTATACTGTGCCGCCTGCTTGTCGGATCAAAGGAGGGCGGCCCGGGATGAAGGTGCTGGTCGTCGGCGGTGGCGGCAGGGAACATGCTCTGGCCTGGAAGATAGCGGACTCCCCCCTGGTGGACCGGATCTTCTGCGCGCCCGGCAACGCGGGCATCGCCGAACTGGCCGAGTGCGTGAACATCGAGGCGACGGACGTCCTGAACCTGCGCCGGTTCGCCCGCGAGAACAGCGTTGACCTGACCGTCGTCGGCCCGGAAGCGCCGCTGGTCAAGGGCATCGTGGACGCGTTCGGCGGCTCGGGACTCCGGGTCTTCGGCCCCACGCAGCAGGCCGCCCGGATCGAAGGCAGCAAGGTCTTCGCCAAGCAGCTCATGCAGCGCAACGGGATCCCGACGGCCGAGTTCCGCACCTTCACCGCCCCCGACCGGGCCAAGGCGTACCTGGACATGGTCGGCGCGCCCATCGTGGTCAAGGCGGACGGCCTGGCCGCCGGCAAGGCGGCCATCGTCTGCCAGGACCTGGAGGAGGCCTACGAGGCGGTCAACCGGATCATGGTCCGCAAGGAGTTCGGCGACGCGGGCGCCCAGGTCGTCATTGAAAGCTGCCTCGCCGGTGAAGAGGCGAGCATGATCGCTTTCACCGACGGCCGGACGATCGCCGTCATGCCCTCCTCCCAGGATCACAAGCCCGCCTACGACGGCGACCAGGGCCCCAACACCGGCGGCATGGGCGCTTACAGCCCCGCGCCCGTCGTCACGGACGAGCTGGCAGCGTTTATCGAGCGCGACGTCCTCGTCCAAACCGTCCATGCAATGAACCGCGAGGACAAGCCCTACCGGGGCGTGCTCTACGCGGGCATCATGGTCACCGAAGACGGCCCCAGGGTGCTGGAATACAACTGCCGCATGGGCGACCCCGAGACCCAGCCGCTCCTGATGCGACTTGAGAGCGACATCGTTCCCGTCCTTCTGGCGATAATCGACGGGACACTCGCGGACGCCGACATCCGCTGGGACCCGAGGCCCACCATCTGCGTGGTCATGGCCTCGGGCGGATACCCTGTCGGCTACCAGAAGGGCTTCCCCATCGAAGGCCTGGACGACGCGGCGAAGATGGCGGACGTCGTCGTCTTTCACGCCGGCACGAGCCGCGACGAGGACCAGGTCGTGACCAGCGGCGGCCGCGTGCTCGGCGTCACGGCGCGGGGCGAGACGATCCGGCAGGCCAGGGACCGCGCCTACGAGGCCGTCTCGAGGATACACTTCGACGGCGCCCACTACCGCACCGACATCGGCCAGAAGGCCATCGCCCGCATGTCGGCCGGGGAACCCGAATAGTCCTCATTCCGCGCCGCCGACGGACAGGTCCACGATGATCGGCCGGTGATCGGACCGGAGCGCCGGCCCCGTCTCGAAGCCGTCCACGCCGACCTCCCCGGACACCAGGCAGTGGTCAATGGGGATGAGCAGGGGCCGGAAGAAAGCCGGCCAGGTCGGCCGGAGGCCGTGTCCGGCCCGCCCGTCCCGCAGGCCGCCCTCGCGGAGGAGACGCCCGAAATACGGGGACCACGGCGTCATATTCAGGTCCCCGACCACGACGAGGGGCTTCGCCGCCGAGGCGCAGACGGCCGCCAGGTCCGCCAACTGCCCGCTGCGGCAGGCCGCGTGGGCCGCGCTCACGGGCGGGAATACGCGCGCGGCGACGTACAGCGGGGCCACGAAGACGAGGTTGAGCGCGGCAAAGGCCAGGGCGAGAAAGCCGAAAAGGCGTCTCCTGCCCGCCAGCAAGGCGAGGCCGGCGACCGTCAGAAGGACCAGGTACTGCACGCGGAAGTGGGCCGCCAGCTCGAACCGCCACCAGAGCCGCGCCAGGAATCCCGCGACCGTGCAGGCCGCGACGACCGCTACCCCGGCGGACGCGAGCCCCAGAAGCGTAACGAGGGCGCCGCGCCGCGCCCTGCCGTCGGGCCGGGCCTCTGGTGGAGCCGTCGCCGCCACTGCCGCGCCTCAGTGCAGGAACCACCGCATGCCGGAGTGCACCATCACCATCCCGTACTGGTCGGCCGCCGCCGTGACGTCCTCGTCCCTGGCCGACCCGCCCGGCTGGAGGACGTACTGCACGTTGGTGCGGCTGGCCCGGTCTATGCTGTCGCGGAACGGGAAGAACGCGTCGGAACTGATGCAGATCCCCTCGATGCCGGCGACCCATTCCTGCCGTTCCTCGAGCGTCAACGGCTTCGACTCCGTCGTCAGGCCACCGAGCATCTGCTCCTTCTCGACTTCCGAAAGCTCGTCCCACAGCAGGAACTGGTCGACGATGTTGGTCCTCTCGGGTCGGCCCAGGTCGCCCCTGAACTTCAGGCCCAGCACGCGCGGATGCATCTGAAGGAGCCATTTCTCGGCCTTCGCGCAGGCCAGGCGCGTGCAGTGAATCCGCGACTGCTGCCCCGCCCCCATGCCGATCACCTGGCCGTCACAGGCCACGCAGACCGAGTTCGACTGCGTGTACTTCAGGGCGATCGTCGCCACCAACAACGTCTCGACTACGTCTTCCGGCACCTCCGTCGCGGCGGTGACGACGTTGGCGAGCAGGTCCCGCGTCACCTGCGCCGTGTTCCTCTGCTCCTCCAGCCTCATCCCGAAGGCGTCCCGGTACTCCATGTCGGGCGGCTCGTAGTCCGGGTCGATCTCCAGGACGAGATACTTGCTCCCCTTCTTGCCCTTCAGCATATCGAGGGCGTCCGGCTCGTAGGCGGGCGCGATGATGCCGTCCGAGACCTCACGGGCCAGGACGCCGGCCAGCGAGGCATCCACCCTGTCGCTGACGGCGGCCATGTCGCCGAACGAGGAGAGCCTGTCCGCCCCGCGCGCGCGCACGTAGGCGGCAGCAACCGGCGAAAGCTCCTCCTCCGGCAGCATCTGCGAGCGGCGGAACTCATCGGATAAGGGCCTGGCGACAGCGGCGCCGGCCGGGCTGACGTGCTTGAACGAAGCCGCACCCGGCGCGCCGGTCGCCTCCTTCAGCTCCCGGGCCAGCGGCCAGGCGCCCAGCGCGTCCAGGATGTTGATGTAGCCCGGCGCGCCGTTCAGCACGCGCAGGGGGCCCTGCCCTTCCATGATCAGCCGTGCGGACTTCTGATGCGGGTTCAGACCGTACTTCAGCGCTATCTCCATTCAGGCGTCTCCTGGTCGGTGAAAAAGCCCTGCAAACTCCAACGTCAGCGCGCCGGCCGACCGGCCCGGCCGCCGAAATCGACGGGACGCTATTCCGACCCGTCCGCCGTCTCGATCACGTAGAGGTCCGCAAAGCGCTCCGCGAAGAGCCGGTAGATCCAGCCGCAGAGCGACTTGCGGTTCAGACGAACCGCCTCGTCCTCAACGTTTACGAAGACTTCCTCGAAGAAATCGTGTACAAGCCCGGCGAAGACGGAACAGTAACGTTCGGCGGCCTCCACGTACTCGCCGTCGTCAAAGAGCCGCTCGATTGTCTCGCGATTGCCCTCCAGCGCGGCCGCCAGCTCCCTCTCCAGCGGCTCCTGGAGGAGCTCTCCGTTAACGGGCAGGATGCCGTCCGCGTCGCGCTGGATGCGGTACGTCCTGTCAACCAGCTCCACCAACGCGGGCCACCAGTCGCGCCCAGAGCATTCGGCCAGAGCCTCCAGCCTCGCCCAGAAACCGGCCACGTCCTCGTGTCCCGCTGCCAGCGCGGCGCGGACGAAGTCGTGGCGGTACCCCCTGTCCAGGGCCGCGTGGTAGAGCCTGTCCCGGAAGAACTCTCCCACGCCGGCCGCCGCCTCGTCGTCGCAGCGGATGTCGTGCCCGGCGGCGACCTGCCGGGCCGCCTCCACAAGCTCGCCCAGGTGGAGGCCCGGCCCCTTCTTCTCGATTATCAACAGGATGCCCAGCGCGTTGCGGCGCAGGGCGTAGGGGTCCTGCGAGCCCTTGGGCAGCAGACCCAGCGAGAAGCAGCCGATGATGACGTCCAGCCTGTCGGCGAGCGCGACCGCGCAGCCCTCCGGCGAGCCGGGCAGGGCGCTCTCCGCCCCGGCCGGCAGGTAGTGGTCGGCGATGGCCTGCGCCACGGCCTCCGGCTCGCCGTGGGCGCGCGCCAGCTCGCGGCCGACGACGCCCTGTAGGCTCGGGAACTCGCCGACCAGGCCCGTCAGCAGGTCCGCCTTGCACAGGTGCGCGGCCCGGCGCACGTCCTCGGCTGAGACGTCGCCGCCCATCATCCCCGCGACCCGCGCGCCCAGTTCGACCAGGCGCTCGGTCCTCTGCAGGTTGCTGCCCAGACCGCCCAGGAACACGACGCCGCCCAGCTGCGGCACCAGGTCATCCAGGTTCGTCCCGCGGTCCTGATCCCAGTAGAACCTGGCGTCCTCCAGCCGGGCACGCAGCACCCGCTCGTTGCCGGTCCGGACCAGGTCGTCCTGCTCGGCTGTCCGGTTGGAGACGGTGATGAAGCGCGGCAGCATCCGTCCCTCGCCGTCGCGGACCGGGAAGTATCGCTGATGCTCCTTCATGGCGGCCGTGAGCACTGCGTCGGGGACGTCCAGGAATCCGCCGTCGAACGACCCCTCGACGGCGTGCGGCCACTCGACCAGGTTCGTCACCTCGCGCAGCAGGTCCTCGTCGTCGAGCCGGGAGCCGTGCCCCTCCAGGACGGCGTTGATTTCGGCGCGGACGGCCTCCCGCCGCTCCCCGACGTCGGCCATGACGCGGGCGGCGCGGAGGGCGTCGAGGTAGGCGTCCCACGATGCACCCTTCAGCTCGATGGGGTCGGGCGCCAGGAACGGGTGGCCGGCCGTCGCCCTGCCGGCCTCGACGCCCGCGATGGCCAGCGGGAGCACCCGGTCGTCGAGCAGCGCCACCAGCCGGCGGATGGGCCGGGCAAACGTGAAGCCGCTTGCCTCCCATCGCATGGACTTGGGGAAGACGGCCGCCGCCGTCGCCTCGCGAAGCAACTGCGGCAGCAGGTCCGCGGCCAGCCGGCCGGCCTCCTCCCGCACGACGACCACATACGGGCCCTTCTCAGTTTCCTCGACGCGCAGGTCGTCCACGGCGACTCCCCTGGAGGCAGCAAAGCCGCGCGCCGCGTCGGTGGGGTTGCCGTCCGAATCTAAGGCCACCCTGGCCGGGGGCCCGACGGTGCGAACCTGCCGGGCGGGCTGGCACTCGGGGATGCCCTCGACAGCGACCGCCATGCGCCGGGGCGTGCCAGCGGTGCGGACCCGGCCGGGGGGGAGATAGAGTTCCTCCAACCCGGCCCGCACGGCCTCCGCGAACTGCGCGAGGCCGGGCTCCAGGTAGCCGGCCGGCAGTTCCTCGGTTCCGATCTCGTAGAGCAGGTCAGCCATTTGCACGGGGTACGGCTCACACGGGCATTCCGATGATGGTGCCCTCGTAAACCATCCTTCCTTCCACGAAGGCCTGGCAGTCGAAGACGGCGCGGCGCGGACCCAGTTCGGTCCGTTTGGCAACCAGGATCAGCCGGTCCCCTGGCGCGACGGGACGGCGGAACTTGACGGACTCCATGCCGCCGAACCCCAGGAAACGCTCGTGGTGCGTGGTCTCGTGGTAGACGTAGCTGCACAACTGGGCCACCGCCTCGCACATCAGAACCCCAGGCAGCAAGGGCCTGCCGGGGATGTGCCCCCGGACCCAGAACTCGTCTTCCTTTACGTCCTTGAACCCCACCGCCACCCCCTCGTCCAGGTCGAGGTGGACGATGCCGTTGAGCTGCTCCATCTCGAAGCGCTGCGGATTGCGGCGACGGATCTCCTCCGGCCCGGCCACCACGCGGGACAGGTCAATCGAGTCCAGGTCTATCAGCGCTCTGGGGGGCATGGGACCTCCCGAAAGAGAAACGGACGCCGTTCGCCGGGCGAGAGGGGATTTTAGCCGCCGTACGGTCAGGATGCAAGGGACCGGAGCCGCGCCTTGCCTGTGGCAGTCGCGCGGGATAGAATCAAGGGTTCTCATGCTCTCTGTGGCACGCGCTGCTCATGCCCCCTGTCACGAAAGCCGTTATCCCGGCCGCCGGTCTCGGCACGCGGCAGTATCCCGCCACGTCCTGCGTCCGCAAGGAACTGTTCCCGCTCGTGGACAGGGACGGTTACACGAAGCCCGCCATTCACCTGGCGGTGGAGGAGGCGCTGGCGGCGGGCGTCGAGGAGGTCTGCCTGGTGTGCCAGCCCGACGCGGCGGGGGAGTTCAGGCGGTACTTCTCGGCCATGCCGGAGCAGTGGCGGGCCCGCTACGAGGACAAGCAGTGGGCGCAGGAGTGGTCGGCGCGGCTCCGGCGGATGGGCGAGCGACTGGCGTTCGTCGAGCAGCCGACGCAGGACGGCCTCGGCCACGCCGTCTGGTGCGCGCGCGACTGGCTCGGGCGGGAGCCGTTCCTGGTGCTGCTGGGCGACCACGTGTACGTCAGCCGGACGGGCAAGTCCTGCGCGGCCCAGCTCATCGAGGCGTTCTCGGACGCCAGCGTGACGGCACTTGCGCTCATCCCGGAGGACCAGGTGCATGGGTTCGGCCTCATTCGGTCCCGTCCGGCCGACACGGACGCGCGCTTGCTGCGGGCTGATGGGTTTGTCGAGAAGCCGCCGATTGACGTGGCCCGGCGCGAGTGCCGGGCCGTGGGCGCGCCGGACGGCTGCTACCTGGGCCACTTCGGCATGCACGTTTTCACGCCCGGGATCCTGGACGTGCTCGACGAGATGGTCCGGGCGGACCGGCGGGACAACGGCGAGTTCCAACTCACCACGGCCCAGGACACCCTCTGCGGGCGGGAGCCGTACTTCGGCCTGGTCATCGAGGGCGCCCGTTTCGACATCGGCACCCCCCTGGGCCTGCTGGAGGCCCAGATGGCGCTTGCGCTGGCCGGCGACCTGCGCGCCGAATCGGAACGTCTCTGGTCGCTCCTCTCGCAGGAGTCCGAAGGCGCATGAGCTTCGAGATACTACACAAGGAAGAACTGGCGAAGGACATCTTCCGCGTCTCCATCCACGCGCCGCGCATAGCCGTGGCACGGCAGGTGGGGCAGTTCGTGGTCGTGCGCCCCGCCGAAACGGGCGAGCGCGTGCCGCTCACCGTGGCTGAGGCGGACCGGCGGGCGCTGTCCATAACCGTCATCTTCCAGGCCGTCGGGGACTCCACGCGGCGGTTGGCCGCGATGGAGGTGGGTGACGCCATCCCGGACGTGGTCGGGCCGCTCGGGCAGCCCACCGAGATGCACCCGGGCCGGCACGCGGTGGCCATGGGCGGCGGTGTGGGCATCGCCCTGATCTGGCCCATCGCCGAGGCCCTGAAGCGCGAGTTCTCCCGCCTGACGGGCATCATCAGCGCCCGCACGGCCGGACTGCTGATACTCGAGGAGGAGCTGAAGTCCGTCTGCGACGAACTGCTCATCGCCACCGACGACGGATCGCGCGGACATCACGGCTTCCCGACCGAGTTATTGGGGGAAGTCCTGGAGTCCGGGGAAAAGCCGGACGCCGTCTATGCGGTCGGCCCGGTGCCCATGATGGCCGCCGTCAGCGACGTGACCCGTCCGTTCGGCATAAGGACCATCGTCAGCCTGAACCCCATCATGGTGGACGGGACGGGCATGTGCGGCGGCTGCCGCGTCACGGTGGGCGGGAAGACGAGGTTCGCCTGCGTGGACGGGCCGGAGTTCAACGGCCACCTGGTGGACTTCAAGGAGTTGCACCGGAGGCTCACCCAGTACGATGACGATCCGCGGGCCCGCGCCCTGCCCCGCTACGAACCGGCGCATTCCTGTGACCAGGAGCATACGGCCCTCCAGGAAGCGATGATCGAGGCCGGAAGCGCCGCCGAGCGTGCCGCCGACATACCACGCCAGCCCATGCCAGACCAGCCCGCCCGGAGCCGAATCCGCAACTTCGAGGAGGTGCCCTTCGGCCTGCGGCCGGACCAGGCGGTGATCGAGGCCCGCCGCTGCCTCCAGTGCAAGAAGCCGAAGTGCGTCGAGGGATGCCCCGTCGGAATCGACATCCCGGGGTTCATCAAGTGCATCGTCGAAGGGGACCTCCCGGGCGCGGCAAGGACGCTCAAAGAGGACAACGCCCTGCCGGCCGTCTGCGGGCGCGTCTGCCCCCAGGAGGACGAATGCGAGGGGCTCTGCGTGCTCGCGCAGCGCGGGAGCCCCGTGGCCATCGGCAACCTGGAGCGCTACGTCGCCGACTGGGAGCGCGAGGGCGGCCACGTCGAAAAACCGGTGCCGGCCCCATCGCGCGGGATCAAGGTGGCGGTGGTCGGCTCCGGGCCGGCGGGTCTGACGGCGGCGGGCGAGCTGGCCCGGCGCGGCTACGCCCCCACCATCTTCGAGGCGCTCCACGAGCCGGGTGGCGTGCTGGTTTACGGCATCCCCGCCTTCCGCCTGCCCAAGGACATCGTCGCACAGGAGGTGGAGTACGTCCGCTCGATGGGGGTCGAGATCGTACGCGACTTCGTCGTCGGCAAGACGGCCACGATACAGGATATGCTCGATGAGGGCTACGAGGCCGTCTTCGTCGGCTCGGGCGCGGGCACGCCCATCTTCGGCGGCACACCCGGCGAGAACCTGAACGGCGTTCTCAGCGCGAACGAGTACCTGACGCGCGTCAACCTCATGCGCGCCTACCTGAGCGAATACTCCACGCCCGTCATGGTCAGGGACCGCGTCGCGGTGCTGGGCGGCGGGAACGTCGCCATGGACGCCGCGCGCTGCGCGCTGCGGCTCGGGGCGAAGGAAGTGCGCATCGTTTACCGGCGCTCCGTCGAGGAGTCGCCCGCCCGCGACGCCGAACTGAAGCACGCCGAGGAAGAGGGAATCCAGTTCATGTGGCTGACCAACGCCGTCGAGGTGCTGGGCGACGAGAAGGGCTGGGTCCGGGCGCTGCGCTGCGTCAGGATGAAACTGGGCGAGCCGGGCGCCGACGGCCGCCGCCGGCCCCATCCCATCGAGGGTTCGGAGCTCGAGTTCCCGACCGACCTGGTGATCGTGGCCTACGGCAACAGGCCGCACCCGCTGGTCCCCCAGACCACGCCAGGCCTGAAGATCACCCAATGGGGCACCATCGCGGCGGACGAGGCCACCGGCCGGACGAACCTGGAGGGCGTCTACGCCGGGGGCGACATCGTGACGGGCGCCGCCACCGTGATCCAGGCGATGGGCGCCGGCAAACGCGCAGCGGAGGCCATCGACGTCTACCTGACCGACAAGCATGGCGGGATTCTCCCGTAGGAGTGTGGCCCCTTGCGACGCCTCCCGCCGGAAGTACAATTCACACCGTGCGAATCCAGGCAGTTCCTCGGGAGATTGTGGGATGGACGCTATTGGGAAGGTTCGTCGGACGGCGGTAGCTGTCGCGGCCTTTTGCCTGGCCGCCTTTGGGATGGGCGTGCGCCCCGTTCGTGCCGATGAGGAGCCGCTCTACGAGTTGGATCCCGGCACGGACAGCGGGCGGGTCCTTGGCGTGCGAGTCGATTCAGCCGATCTCGTCACCGTCGTCGCGCAATCCTGGGCGTATGACTATCTGTGGCAGGGGACGCGGCTCACGTGCGCCGAGCGCGCCGCCGACGGCGGCATCCCGTTCACGTGGGGCGTCGCGGAGATGGGGATCAGCGGGCAGGGGGTCCTGCGCAGCACCGCGCCGAACGCGCTGCAATGGCGCTGGGACCTGACGCTCGCCAAAGACCTTCCCATCCGCCCCGAGTCGAACGCCGAGGATTACGCCAGACAACCGCACGGCGGCCTGACCTTCGTCCTCAATCTGCAATCCCTCGCCCGGCGCGGCTGCACGGCCGAGCCCGTCCTGCGCGACGACGGAACGGGCTGGACCTGGGAGGTGACCCCCGGCCGGACCGTCTCCGTGGCCTTCTCCCGGCCCCTGGCCTCACTGTACTTCGAGCGCGGCATTAAGGACCAGATCCGCGCCATGTTCTACAACGCCCCGATGAAGCCCGGCAAGCTGGACCTGACCATGACGGTCACGGGGCCTGAGGGCAGCAAGATCCTCAGGCCCATGGCGGAGCGCTACGCGGCGGACACGACGAACTGGTTCAAGAGGGCACTCGACCCGCAGGCGGCATTCGTGGACCTGAGCTACCTGAATGACAAGCCGGCCGGCAAGCACGGCCTTGTGAGGGCCGTGGGGGACTCTTACGCGTTCGAGGACGGCACGCCGGCCCGGTTCTGGGGCGCAGCGGTGTCGGCGGCGGCGCTGTACGTACATGACAAGGAAGGCAATCCGGACACGGAACTGATCGACCGGCATGCCCGCCGCCTGGCGCAGCTCGGCTTCAACATGGTGCGGATGACGCACGTGGACAGTTGGTGGTTCGGCACGAACCTGATCGCTCCTGGTTCGACAACCGATCAGATCGATGACAAGGGGCTGGCTTCCCTGTTCTACTGGATCAAGGCCCTCAAAGAGCAGGGCATCTACGTGCACGTGGACATGATCACCTACCGCCCTTTCAAGACGGGGGACAACATCCCCGGCTTCGACGAGATACGGCGCCACCGGCCCAAGGGCGAGGACGGGGCACTGGTCGAGGGCTTCAGCTACCTGAACCCCCGCATCAAGGAACTCTGGCGCAAGACGAGCGAGGCGTTCGTCACGCGCGTCAACCCCTACACGGGGCTGGCGCTGAAGGACGACCCGTCCGTGGTGGGGATCATGGTCTGGAACGAGAACGACCTGACCTTTCACTTCGGCAACGCCTTCCTGGCGGACAAGAACACCCCCTGGCACAGGGCGATCTTCCTGGAGAAGCTGAAGGCCTTCGCCGCCCGGACCGGGCTGAGCGAACGGGAGTGCGAGACGACCTGGCTGCCAAGCCCGAGCAAGCTTTTCCTGAACGACCTGGAGTACACCTGGAATCGCGGCGCGGCCGACTTCCTGCGCTCCTGTGGCGTCAGTGCCCCGATCTGCGCCGGCCACATGTGGAGCGGGCCGGTCGCCTTTTGCCTGCCTGCCCTGACGGCAGGGGACGTGGTGGACAACCATTCCTACTCCCCGCCGGAGTTCCTGCGGACCAACCCCCATTACGTGACGAGCTTCGCTCACATGATCGCCGTCTCGCAGTTGGCGGACCGGCCCAAGTTCGTGTCCGAATACAACATGAGCCCGGCGGGAACAAACCGCGATGCCTTCACGACGATGCCCTACGTCGCCACCCTGGGCGCCTTCCAGGGATGGGACATGCTGTCGCTCTTCGGGTACTCGCAGGACGACCTTGTCGCCGAGTTCCCCGGTCCCTGGACCAGCTACACCCATCCGCAGATCATGGGTCTGGCGCCGGCGGCCGCCGTGATCTTCCGCAAGCAGCACGTGAGCCCCGCGCGGCAAACGGTGTTCGTGCCCCTGACGCGCGAGCAAACTTACTTGCAGGACACCAGCCCTCAGGCCTGCGCAACGCTGCGCACCGTCATGGAGCGGCACGGGCTCGCCCTGGGGCTGCCGAAGGTGCCGGAGCTGGCCTGGTCCGAGACGACGCCCGCCCCCGCCGGGGCCGAGGTCGTCACCGACCTGGACCGGGACTTCATCCCGCCCGGCGACGAGGTCGTGGCGGACACCGGCGAGTTCCGGCGCAACTGGGTCAAAGGCACGTTCGTCGTGGACACGCCGAAGTCGCAGCTCGTGATGGGATCGCTGGACGGAGAGACGCTGCGGACGGCGGACGCGACGTTCGCCATCGCCAGCCCCATCGCCGCCGTGGCGCTGACGAGCCTGGACGAGCAGTCGCTCAAGTCCTCGCGGCGGATGCTGCTCTCCACGTCGGGGCGCGTCCTGCTCCAGCGCGGCCAGCCGACGCTCTCGGAGCCCGTGCAGGGAACCGTCACCCTCTCGTCCGGCGTCAGCGGACTGCGCCTGGTCCCCCTCGCCTCGGATGGAAGCAAGATGGCGGCCGTCGCCTTGGGGAAGAGCGGCGGGAGCTACGCCGTCGAGATCCCGACCGACCGGGGCACACACTGGTTCCTGCTGGAGTCCGAGTGAGGGCGCGCGCGCCGGCCGGCGCGTGAGTTTCAGCCCTGCGCGCGCATGGCGCGGATGTAGTTCATGCAGAACTCGTCCCGCCCGGCCAGGGCCTCGGTCGCCCGCACCGTGTCCATCAGCCCCTCGGCCGTCGGGTCCACGATGGCCGAGTCGAGCCCCGCCGCAATCAGGCAGCCGAGGTAGGTGCGGTTTATCAGGCCGCGGTTCGGCAAGCCGAAGCTGATGTTGGAGAGCCCGCACGTCGTGTGTACGCCGGGGAACGCTTCCATGATCTGCCGGACGGCGGAGATGACCGCCATGCCCTGCTCGGGGCTCGTGCTGATGGGCTGGATGCAGGGGTCCACGTAAACGCGCTCGCGCGCGACGCCAGCCCCCTCGGCGGCCTCGATGAGGCGGCCGGCGATCTCGACGCGTCGCTCGGCCGTCTCCGGCAGGCCCCGCCCGTCCAGGGCCAGCGCGACCAGCAAGGCGCCGGATCCCGCGGCGATGGGCAGCACCTGCGCCATCCGCTCCGGTTCGGCAGTCACCGAGTTGAGCATGACGGTGTCGCCCTCGACGAGTTCCAGCCCGGCGCGGAGAGCGTCAGGGTTGGCCGAGTCCAGGCAGAGCGGCAGGTCGGTGTTCCGCTGGACGACCTCGACGGCCCATTGGAGGTTTTCGACCTCGCGGGCGGGGTCGCTGCCGGCGTTGACGTCGATGAAGTCCGCCTCGGCCTCCGACTGTCGCTTCGTCTCCCGGGCGATGCGGTCGGCGTCACGCTCCAGGAGCGCCCGGGCGATGGTCTTCCTCGTGGCGTTGATTCTCTCGGCTATGATCAGCATGGTAACTCTCCTGTCGGGAAAGAGGCGAGGCGGCACTATAGGGCACGGTCGGGATAGAGTCAACGGTGCGGGCGGAGGGCCTTTCGGTTGCGTCTTCGGCCGGCCTGTGATAACCTACCGACTGACCTGCTGAGCGTTGATCTGGCCTTTGCCGAGTAGAGATCGTGGGCCGTGCTAAGTGGGGCGCTAGCGGTGCCCTGTAACCTGCAAACCGCTCCAGCAGGGCTGACCACTTCGTGAGGCTTGAAGCCCTCGTGGGGTACAGGACCAGCCGGGCGGCATTGACGGGCGGGTCCCATGGAGCCGGGCGGCCGTGAACCTGGTCAGGGGCGGAAGCCAGCAGCCATAAGCGGTACCCCGGACTGCCGTGGGGTAGCCTACCCCGAGTCACACGGCGGTTGCTGCCTCCGAGGGCAGAGTCGATCGAAGCGCACGGCCCTTTTCTTTTCACTTGCGGGCAGCGCCGATGTACGTCGTCTTCGCACGGAAATACCGGCCCCTGCGCTTTGAAGACGTCGTCGGGCAGGAGCACGTGACCCGGACGCTTCAGAACGCGGTCCGCACGGGGCGGGTCGCGCACGCCTACCTCTTCTGCGGCTCGCGCGGCGTCGGCAAGACGACGGTGGCACGCATCCTGGCCAAGGCGCTCAACTGCGCCCAGGGACCGACGGCTGACCCCTGCTGCGAGTGCGACGCCTGCCGCCGGATCGCCGCCGGCTCCGACATCGACGTGCTGGAGATAGACGGCGCCTCGAACCGCGGCATCAACAGCGTGCGCGAGCTGCGCCAGAACGTGGGCCTCGCGCCGGCCCGCAGCCGATTCAAGGTCTATTACATCGACGAGGTCCACATGCTGACGGCGGAGGCCTTCAACGCCCTCCTGAAGACGCTGGAGGAGCCGCCGGGCCACGTGAAGTTCATCTTCTCGACGACCGACCCGCAGAAGCTGCCGGAGACGGTGAGGAGCCGGTGCCAGCGGTTCGATTTCCGGCGCCTCTCCGACGCCGACGTGGTGGGCTTCCTGCAAAGCGTCTGCGAGGAGGAAGGCATCGAGGTCGAGCAGGGAGGGCTGCCGGCCATAGCGCGGGCGGCGCGCGGGAGCATGCGCGACGCGCTCGGCGCCCTGGACCAGCTCGCGGCTTTCGGTGAGCAAGTGCAACTGGACGACGTGCTGGCGGTGTTGGGCGCGGTGGACCGGACGGTGCTCACCCAGATGGTGGACGCACTGGCGGCCCAGGACGCCGGCGAGGCGCTGCGCGTGCTGGACCAAGCCCTGGGCGGGGGCGTCGCCATAGAGGACTTCGCCGAACAGCTTGCCCAGTACCTGCGGGACCTAATAGTCGGCTCCTACTGCGGGCCGGACGCGGCGCTTCTGGCGGGATCCGCGGCTGATTCGGAGACGGTCGGCCGGCAGTCGGCGCTGTTCTCGGCCGAGCAGTTGACCTACATGATTCAGCTTGTCAGGGAGGCGGCCCTGCGCGCGCGCCGGGAGACCACGGGCCGCATCGCGCTGGAGCTGGCCGTGATAAAGATGAGCCGACTGGCGGACCTGGTGCCCGTGCAGGAGGCACTGGAGGGCCTCAGCCGGGGCGGAAGTCCGTCCATGGCGGCCAGCGCGCCAGCACCGGCCGCGCCCGTGGCGCCGGCGCAGGCTACCGGCCGGCTGCGCCGCATGCGCGAGAGGCTCAAGAACGGCCCGCCGAAGGCGCGCGCTCCCGCCCCGCCCAGGCAGCCGGCGCCGGAGGGCATGAACGGCGGCAAGTACCGCGAGCTGCTGGCGGCGGCGGAAAGCCCGGAGTGCGCGGCCGAAGCCGTCAAGGAGCAGCCGCTCATGCAGGCGTTCATGGAGGCGGACAAGGCGCTGGGGCTGACCCCTCAGCGGCTCGAAAGACGCGCGGCCGCGCCCGAGGAGTCGGACGAGGAGGCCGCACCAACCGATGACGAGTTGACCGAAGGGGAGTGACATGATGAGAGTCCCGGGAGGCTTCAAGAACCTCGGCGGCATGATGAAGCAGGCCCAGAAGCAGATGCGCGACCTGCAGCACAAGATGCGCGAGGTGGAGGACGACCTGCGCGACCGCGTCGTCGAGGGCAGCGCGGGCGGCGGGATGGTGCGGGTCATGTTCAACGGCCTGCAGGAGCCGCTCGACGTGAAGATAGACGAGCAGGTCCTCCAGGAGGAGTCGCCGGAGTTCCTCCAGGAGATGATACTGGCGGCCATGCGCCAGGGGCTGAAGAAGGCCAAAGAGCTGGAGGAGACCGAGCGCGAGAAGGTCAGCGGCAGCCTGAACATACCCGGGCTGGACGGCCTGATCTGACCCGTTGCCAGCAGCGCGGGAGGCAGTTACAATACGGGCGCAGTCGCACTGAGGATAGATGCGTGGGCAAAGGATACACTGAATCTCTGGACCGGCTCATGGAACTGCTCGGCCACATGCCGGGGGTCGGCGAGAAGACCGCCGAGCGGCTCGCGTATCACATCCTGCGCCTCTCGCGGGACGAGGCGCTGGCACTGGCCGACGCCATCCGGGAGGTCAAGGAGCGGGTCAAGCAGTGCTCGGTCTGCTACCACTTCTCGGAGAGCGACCCCTGCCCCATCTGCAGCGACCCGCGCCGCGACCATTCGACCATCTGCGTGGTGGAGGAATCCCGGGACCTGGTCGCGATAGAGCAGAGCGGCTACGGCGGCGTGTACCACGTCCTGTGCGGCCGCCTGGCGCCGTTGGAGGGCATCGAACCGGATGACCTGACCGCTGACAAACTGACAGAACGCGTGGCCAAAGGTCCGGTCGAGGAGGTCATTCTGGCCTGCAACGCGGACATGGAAGGAGAGGCCACCGCGCTGTTCGTCAGCCAGGCCCTGGAGGGGCTGCCGGTCAAAGTGACGAGGCTTGCCCGGGGCATCCCGGCCGGCAGTCAACTGGAGTACGCCAACGCGTCCGTGCTGGCGGATGCCCTGGAAGGCCGACGGGAAGTGAACCGGCGGGAAGGGCCGGAGAGTAAGGCGGGCGAGGGGGATAGATGAGGCTCGAGGCCAGCCTGCAGGCACGCCAGGAGATGCGGCTCAAGCTCGCGCCTCAAATCATACAATCAATAGAAATATTGCAGCTCTCCCTCATGGAGTTGCAGGGGCGGATCGACCAGGAACTGCTCGAGAACCCACTGCTGGAAGTGGGCCCGGAAGAGGAAGAGACCTCCGAAGAAGAGGAGGCCGCCAGCAGCGAGGAGGCCGGACCCGTCGAGGCCGTCGAAGAGGAGCCGGAAGGCGAGGCTGAACCGCTGGAGAGCGAAGACTTCGACGCGCTCGAGGAGTTGATCCAGCCGGCCGAGTACGACACCTACGGCTCCCGGCCCCGCGCCAGTTCAGGCGACGAGAGGGATGCCAAGCTGGCCGCCCTGGAGAACTCCCCCGCCCCCGAGATATCGCTCGAGGAGCACCTGCGCAGGCAACTCGCCTATTTCGAGATCGCTCCCGACACGCGCCAGATATGCGAGAACATCGTCGCCAACCTCGACTGGCGCGGCTACCTGGAGCATCCCCTGGAGGATATCGCATCGTCCATGGAGACGGACGTGACGGTGGAGCAGGCGGAAGAGGCGCTCCGGATCGTCCAGCAGCTCGAGCCCCCGGGGGTCGGCGCCCGGGACATCAAGGAGTGCCTGCTGCTCCAGTTGGACGAGCGGGACCCGCGCTACGAGTTCACCCGCCGCCTGATCGCCGACCACTTCGAGGACATCGCCAGGAACAGGTACCCGAAGATCACAAGGGCCATGAGCTGCACGATGGCGCAGTTGAAGGAAGCCGTCGAGGAGATCGCCGGCCTCAACCCCATCCCGGGCGCCCTGTTCGCTCAAGCGCCCGCCCCGCACGTGATCCCGGACTTGCGCGTGGACCTGGTGGAAGGCGAGTTCCGCGTTATGCTCGAGGAGGAGACACTGCCCCCCCTGCGCATATGCAGCTACTACGCCCGGCGACTCCAGCAAACCAACCTCGACCCGAAGACCCGCCAGTACCTGAGGGACAGGCTCCAGAGCGCCCGATGGCTCATCGACGCCATCCAGCAGCGCCGCAGCACGATCTACAACATCGCCAGCTCCATCGTCGATGAGCAGAAGGACTTCTTCGCCAAGGGCCCCATGCACCTGAAGCCCCTGAAGATGCAGGAGATCGCCGACAAGGTCCGCGTCCACGTCTCGACCGTCAGCCGCGCCATCTCCGACAAGTACATCCAGACCCCCCAGGGCATCTTCTCGATGAAGCACTTCTTCACCGGCGGCGTGGCCAAGGACGACGGGGAGATGGAGTCCTGGGAAGTGGTCCGCCAGAAACTCCTTTACGTCGTCGAGAACGAGGACAAGAAGAACCCCCTCAGCGACAAGGACCTGGCGGACGAACTGGCCAAGCAGGGCATTGACATCGCGCGCCGCACGATATCCAAGTACCGCAAGATACTCAACATCCCCTCTTCCCGCGCGCGTCGCCAGTACTGACCGCGACTCTCACGACCATCTCCAGCTCGACCGGCGCGTTGCGGGGCAGGGAGTTGGTGCCCACCGCCGAACGGACGTGTCTGCCCGCATCGCCGAACAGCTCGACCAAGAGCTCGGACGCCCCGTTGACCACCTCCGGCTGCATGTCGAAGCCCGGCGCGCTGTTGACGAACCCGCGCACCTGCACGACCTCGGCCACGCGGCCCAGGTCCCCGACGACGCCCTTGACGGCCGCCAGGCAGTTCAGCGCGCAGAGCCGGGCGCACTCGCGGCCCTCCTCCAGGGCGACGCCCGCCCCGACCTGCCCGGTGCAGCGCAGCCCGCCCTCCGCCATGGGCAGTTGCCCGGAGCAGTACACCATGTCGCCCACTAGCTTCGCCGGGACGTATTGCGCCAGCGGCGCGGGCGGCTCCGGAAGGGCCAGACCCATCTCCCTCAGCCTCTTGTCCACCTCACCCATATCTCTCCCCGTCCACGGCAAAGTCTTCACAAGGGATTTGCGTTGAGGATCGCGTGTGGCGCCGGCATCCTGCCCGCAGCTAAGCCGCCGAGACGGCGGCGCCACACAGCGGGGCTCGGCGCATGAGCGCGTCCCGGGTGCTGAGCATCCCGTCCGAACGACAAACACGTTGCTGACAAGGCAAATGGTTGCCGATGAGCCTTAGTTTACCGCCCGCGGGGCCGGCTGTATAATGCAGGGGCCAACCCCAACCGCGTGACGGAGCGCCGCGAAGTGGCCGGACAGCAGCACGAGAGCGCGATGGCGGTCATGACCCTGGGCGAGCACCTGGAGGAACTGCGCCGGCGGCTCATCGTGTGCCTCGTGGCCGTCGCGGCCGTCTTCATCGTCTGCTGGCTGCGCAGAGGGTACGTCATGGCCGTGCTGCGCGGGCCGCACGAGCGCGTGATGCGCGCGTTCGACCTGAGCACGCTCCTGAAGTACCAGAGCTACCTGGAGCCCGTCTGGACGCAGCTGACGGCCTGCTTCGTCGTGGCGCTCATCATCGCCGCGCCGATCATCATCTACCAGACGTGGGCCTTCGTCGCGCCGGGCCTCTTCCCGCACGAGCGGCGCAAGGTGTTCCGCCTGGGCACGGCCTGCGTCGTCTGCTTCTTCGCGGGCATCAGTTTCGGCTACTTCGTGTTCGAGCCGGTCGCGTTCAGCTACCTGCTCCGCCTGGCCGGGCCGGGCACGGAGCCGGTGCTGATGATCGGGCCCTACGTGAAGGTATTCTTCCTGCTCACGTTCGCGCTGGGCATCGCCTTCCAGACGCCGGTGGTCATCTATCACCTGATTCGCTGGGGTGTTATCACCGTGGAGGGCCTCCGGCGCAGCCGCAAGGGAGTCATCCTCGGGGCGTTTATCCTGGGGGCGGTCCTGACGCCGCCCGACCCGCTGACCCAGATCATGATGGCGACCACGCTCATCATACTCTACGACCTGGGGGCCCTCGTGGCCGCGCCGGGCCGGGCGACGTTCGGCGCCTTCCTTCGCTTCACGGGCGTGGTCGTCCTCGTCGCGGCCGGCCTGGCCCTCTGGTTCAACTTCCGGAACGTTGCGGAACTGACGGTCCTGAAGGGCGAAGCGAGCGTGGGAGAGCTGGTGCTTGCGCGGGGCGAGAGCGCCGGCATCCGCCGGGGGGCGGCCTGCGAGGCGGGGCCGGACGCAGTCACCCGGCTCACCTTCGGCTCGAAGGAAGGCAAGGCGGCCTATCTGGCGGGCGAGGGGCGCCTGCGGGTCCACGCGCCCGACAGCCTTAGCCTGCTCGGCGGCGAGTGCCTCGTCCAGAGCGACGGCCGGGGCGGTCCCGTCCAGGTGCACGCGCCCGCCGCCACGGTGCTGGTCGAGAAGGCCAGCGTGGAACTGCTCGCGCCGCGTCCCGACGTCCTGACCGTCACGGTATTCACCGGCGAGGTAACGGCAAGGGCCGGCGAGGCGAGCAAACGCATAACGGCCGGGCACACGGCGACCTTCCACAGCGGCGGCACGCCGGCGGACGTCACGGAGGCCGTCCGCCGCTGGGAGGAACGCCTGAAGCCCGAAGATCACCACAACGACACGACGAGCACGACGACGAAGGAACCAGAACAACGGCCAACGGAATGAAGCGCCAAGGCCGCAGAGTCCGCCGAGACGGCGCGTTCGGGATCAAAGCGTCAACAGCAATGTTGCCTTCCCTGCGTTCTCCGCGCTCTCTGCGCTGAATCCCGTTGTTTGCCCTCTGCCTTTGTCGTTCGTCGTGCTCGTCGTGTCGTTGTGGTGAATCTTTTCCCGGCGCTGCCGTCACAACGGCCGGCGGATGCTCAGCCGCGGGGCCGCCAGGCAGCCGGTTGGCACGAGGCTGTACTCGTCCTGCCACTGCTCGCCGCTAGTGGTGAAGCTGTGCGGCCCGACAAACTGGGGACGCGCCTCGGCATGGTGCAGCGGGCCGAAGGCGTTCCGGCGGTGCGTCACGACCTCCACGGCCAGCTCGACCTCGTCCTTGCCGGCCGCCAGGTCGGTCACGTCCACCTCGTGCGGTTGCCAGCCGACGACGCCGGCCTCCTGCCCGTCCACCAGGACGCGGACGCATACGCCGCCGAACTCCGGCACCTCGACGCAGAGCCGCTCGCCATCGCCGAGGTCCGGCTGGACCCGCGTCCTGAAGACCACGGAGCCGCCGTAGAAGGGCAGCCCCTGCTCCCGCCAGTCGCCGAAGCCGACCCCCGGCAGCGGGCCGGTGACGCGGGCGTCCGCCCCGTCCACCGTGACGCCGAACTCTCCGAGCAGGAAGCACGCCTCCAGGTTGCAGTCGGCGTCCATGGTCCCGGCGAGCTCGAGCACGTTCCGCCCGGGTACAAGCGCCGCCTCGTCCAGAGGCAACAGCCGGATGCACCTGTCCACCCACCATCCGCAATCGGCGTCAAGCGATACCGCGCTGCCGTTCAGCGTGATATCGAAGTACTCGGGGTTCTCGACGGCCAGGAACACTGGCCCGCCAGGAAGGGCGTCCACCTGGAACGAGTAACGCAGTGAGACCGCCGCGGTCGGGCCGTCCTTCTTCTCTCGGGCCCAGGGCTGGACCATCTGGCCGCCACGCCAGGGCAGGCCGATGGCCTCCCTTATCTCGGCGTCGGCCTTCAGTATCTCCTTCGGGCCGCGCCAGTCGCCGTCGCCGACTCTGAACTCCGGCGCGTCGAGCACGAGCACGTTGTGGTCCGTCAGCTCCGCCGACCACGCCTGCTCGGCCAGGTCAACGGACCGCACCTCTTCCAGCGCCGGCAGGGCCGGTAGCTGCTCCGCACCGGGCGCCATCACGAAGAGGCGGCTGCCCGTAGGCGGCATGTCGGTGCGGAAGCGCACGGCCCCGTCGGCGGCCTCGCACTCCAGCGAATAACGGCGCCCGGTCCGGGCGTCCCAGAGCTGCACGGCGCCCCCGCCCTGAACGGTGACGGTCAGCTCGCCCGTCGCGTTCTCGCGGTCCGTGTTGCACATGAACAGACGGAGTTCATCGCCCTCCCGGTGGAGCCGGTAGAGGACGCCGTCCTTCTCGCCGCCGTCCTCGCCCCGTATGCTCGCGTCGCGCGCCCCGGCAACGGCAGCGGCGATAACCGCGCGCTCGAACGGAACGCTCTCGCACTGCGCGGCAAGCCCGGCGGCCGCGTCAGACTCTTCGGCGTCCACCCAGGCGGGGACGGGCTGGCAGAAGACCACCGTGCCGCCCGCGTCGTTGAACCGGCCCAGCAGGTCCAACGTGCTCGACCGCACCGTGTCCGCCGGCGGGACGAGAACGGCCGCGTAGGCGGCCTGCCCGACGACGAGCGACGGCTCCTCCCCCTCCTCGACGGACCCGAGGCGGGACATCATCTCCTCATCGCCGTAATCGAAGTCCAGGTGCTCGTCGAGCAGCCACGCGATGAGCGCCGCGAAGTCGTCCTCGAGGCGGTTGATGCTCGCGTCCTCGCCCCAGCCCGGGATGGCCCTGGCCCAGACGCTCTCGACGGGATGGACGACGAGGAGCCTGCGCACCGGCTCGCCGCGACTCATCACGGCGTTGACGCGCGCGAAGTAGTCCTCCACCGCGCCGTAGCGCTCCCACCACGGCGACTGGTAGGAGATGGAGGCCGGGTAATCGCGCTTGGCCTGGCCCGCCATCGTGTACCAGGACAGATGCTGGCAACGCAGGTTGACCCCGAGGGCGGCCTGCCAGTCGCCGACGTACTTGTGCCCCTCGAACGGCCAGTCCCAGCCGGTGCAGCCGTAGAGCTCGGACAGCATCCAGCGCCGGCCCATCTGGTGCTGGACGCTGGCGCACTGCTTGGCGGTCGTCACCTCGTACCAGTGCTCGGTCAACTGGTCGATGCCGGGGGCCTGCATGAACTCGTAGAAGCGCATCGGCGCCCCGCCCACCGACGCCTGAGAGCGCAGCGTGCTCTCGGCCAGCACGTGGCCCGTGCTCATGACGCCGTTCGCCTCGCACCACTCGAATATGAGCCGTGCGAACGCGTCCACGAACAGGAACGTCGTGCAATCGTGGTAGTGGTGCCTGGGGCGGGAGACTTTCTGGCCGTCCACGTTGAAGAACAGGTGCGGCAGGCGGTCGAGTATGTCGTAACCGTAACGGTCCCGGAAGTGCTCCGGCAGCCTGTCCGTCCAGGGCACGCCGAGCGCCTCGCGCCTTTCCACGGAGCCTTTGACAAAGAGGCCGCCGTGGTGCGGCTCGTCGGTGAAGATGCCGGGCATGACGGTCCCCAAGTCGCCGCCCACTTCGCGGCCGTACGCCTCGTGCGTCACCTCGATGAACTTGCGGACGGCCTCGTGGCTCATCGTGTCCAGGTAAGTCGCGTCGTTGAACCAGGAACTGGGCTCATCGGGCACGACGAAGAAAGCCAGCACCTTCGCGCCGTCCGGGGCGCCCTTGGCCTCGGCCAGGCGCCTGACGTCGGTCGCGTTCCTGCCGTCCACGCGCGCGCTGAACAGCGCGAGCGGCGCCGCCTCGAACTGCGCTTCGGCCGGGTCGCAGATGACCATGTGTAGGTTCCGGTGCCGGTAGCGCGGGTCGCTGGTGACCAGCCCGCCCCCGGCGCCGGAGGGCCAGCGGTCCTCGTCATAGAGCCAGGCCTCCATGCCGAGCTCACGGGCCTCGTCGACGCAGACCTTGATCATCCGGAACCATTCGTCGGACAGGTAAGCGGTGCCGAGGCCGACCCTGGAGTGCATGAAGAAGCCCCCCAGGCCCATGCGATGCATCACGCGTATCTGGCGCCGCAGCTCTTCGGCGTCCAGCTTCCCGTTCCACGCCCAGAAGGGCTTGCCGCGGTAGGCCGCCCCGGGATTCTCGAAGGCTTCTCTCAGTTCGTCCATCTGTTCCTTCCGCCGATTGTCAGGAGGCCTTCTGACTTGCCTGGCCGCCGTCGTCCTCGGCGACCTTCTGCTCAAAGTAGCCCAGTGCCATCCGCAGTCCGTCGAGCCGGTCCACCTCGGGCTCCCAGCCGAGCGCGCGCTTCGCCTTCGCGATGTCTGGCTGGCGCACCTTGGGGTCGTCCACGGGCAGCGGCTCGAAAACGATCTTGCTCCTGGACCCAGTCAGCTCCACTATCTCCTCGGCCAGTTGCATGATGGTGATCTCTGCGGGGTTGCCCAGGTTGACGGGCTCGTTCTCCTCGCTCTCCAGCAGCATGTGTACGCCGCGGACCATGTCGCTTATGTAGCAGAAACTGCGCGTCTGGGAGCCGTCGCCGTAAACTGTAAGGTCCTCGCCCTTGAGCGCCTGGCGGAAGAAGGTGGGCAGGGCCCGCCCGTCGCGCAGGCGCATCCGCGAGCCGTAGGTGTTGAATATCCGCGCGATGCGGGTGCTGAGGCCGTGGACGCGGTGGTAGGCCATGGTTAGGGCCTCGGCGTAGCGCTTGGCCTCGTCGTAAACGCCGCGCGGGCCGACGGGGTTGACGTTGCCCCAGTAATCCTCCGGCTGGGGGTGTATCTGCGGGTCGCCGTAGCACTCGCTGGTGGAAGCCAGCAAGAAGCGCGCCCCCTTCTCCCGGGCCAGGCCGAGGGCCTTGTGCGTGCCCAGCGCGCCCACCTTGAGCGTCTCAATCGGGTATTCGAGGTAGTCCACCGGGCTGGCGGGAGAGGCGAAGTGCAGCACGTTGTCCACCCGGTCCCCGATGTGGATGTACTCGGTGACGTCGTGGCGGATGAACCTGAACCGCTCGTGCCCGAACAGGTGCTCAACGTTGCCCCCGCTGCCCGTGAGCAGGTTGTCCAGGCAGATGACCTCGTGCCCGGCCTCGATGAAATGGTCGCACAGGTGCGACCCGATGAAGCCCGCCCCGCCGGTTATCACGGTCCTCTCTGGCATGAGTCCTCCCTCGTCCCGAGTCTATATCCTGTGGATGTGCCCCCCGTCGAGGCCCTTGAGCGCGTTCCGCGTGTCCAGCACCAGGGGCGCGTGGCGCACCACCCAGTCCCATGGGAAGTCCGAATGGTCCGTCACGACCAACGCGCAGTCGCAGTCGGGCAGGCCGCTCTCTTCCAGTTCGACGGACTCGAGCCGCGCCCCGTCCGACAGGCGAACGGAGGGGACGTGCGGGTCGCTATAGCTGACCTCGGCCCCCTTGCGCAGCAGCAGCTCGATGATCGTCAGCGCGGGGGACTCCCGCACGTCGGAGACGTCGCGCTTGTAGGCGACGCCCAGGACGTGGACGCGCGAGCCGCGCACGGGTTTGCCGGCGTCGTTGAGCAGGTCGGCCAGGCGCTGCACCACGTAGCGGGGCATCGAAGAGTTCACCCGGCCCGCCAGGTCGATGAAACGCGGCTCGAAGCCGTGCAGCCGCGCCTTCCACGCCAGGTAGAACGGGTCCACCGGGATGCAGTGCCCGCCCAGCCCGGGGCCCGGGTAGAATGCCTGGAAGCCGTAGGGCTTGGTTCCGGCGGCATCCACCACCTCCCAGACGTCCACGCCCAGCTCGTGGCACATCAGCGCCAGCTCGTTGACCATGGCGATGTTGATGCTGCGGTAGGTGTTCTCCAACAGCTTGACCATCTCGGCCACCGTGCTGCTGGAGACGGGGACGACCGTGTTCAGTATCCTGCCGTAGAACTCGGCGGCCGCGCGCGTGCAATGCGCCGTGACCCCGCCCACCACCTTCGGCACGTTCTCAATGCCGTATTCGCGTTGGGCCGGCCCGGGGTCTATGCGCTCCGGGCTGAAGGCCAGCCAGAAGTCTTCCCCCACCCTGAGCCCATCCCGCTCCAGCCTGGGCCGGACCAGCTCGTCGGTGGTGCCCGGATACGTGGTGCTCTCCAGGACCACCAGCTTCCCCGGGCTCATGTGCTCCGCTATCGCATCGACGCTCCGCACGATGAAAGACACGTCCGGCTCGCCCGTCTTGCGCAGCGGCGTGGGCACGCAGATGAGGATGACGTCGCTGTCGGCCACAGCGTCGTAGTCGCTGGTGGCGGTGAAGCCTTCCCCCGCCGCCCGCGCCAGGTCCTCGTCCGACAGGTCGTCAATGTAGGAACGCCCTTCGGCGATGCCCCGCACGCGCGAGGCGTCCACGTCTATGCCGACGACGCGCTCGGCGCCGCGCATGCACTGCATGGCCATGGGCAGGCCGACGTAGCCGAGGCCCGCCACGGCCGCCGTGAAGCGCCCGGAGCGCACCTTGCCGATGAACTCGTCCAGGGAAGCCGCCGCTGCCACTTTCAGCCCTCGTCCCGCCGGGGTATCAGGAAGCGCCTGGGCTCGTCCATGATGTAAACGTCGCCGGTCCAGGACTCGCCCTCGGGGGCCTGCTCGACGGCGCCGAGGCAGGAGTGCATCGTGGCGCTGAGGATGTCGCAGTAGTGCAGGAGCACGGCCTCCGGCGTCCGCGGCAGCACGGGCGAACCCCAGGTGAGCTTGCCGTGGTGGCTCAGAATGACGTGCAGCAGGAGGGTCTTGGTGTGGTTGGCCTGCTCCGCCTCGTCGCGGGGCACGCCGGGCTTCACCGCGCTGTCCCAGACGTTGCTGACCATGGAGCCGCTGATGAAGATGTGGTCCAGCAGGTCCCCCGCCACCGTGCGCTGGCTGACGCCTGCGGTCAACTGGTACGAGTTCACCTTGCCCACGTCGTGGAGCGCGGCGCCGCAGAGCAAGAGATCCTGGTCCAGCCGGCCCTTGTAGAACGCCCCCAGGCGCTCGGCCAGGTTCCACACCTCCAGCGTGTGCTCGGCGAGCCCGCCCTGGTAGTTGTGATGGTGGAAGCTGGCCGCCGGGCTCTCCTTGAAGGCGGCCGCGAAGGCATTGTTGTCATGGAACTCGGCCATCAGCCGCTTCAGGTGAGGGTCGCTGAACCTGTCGCCCTGCCAGTTGAAGAGCGTCTCGAAGGCCTCGTCCACGTCGGTCTCCGTGCGGTGGACGTAAGGCGACAGGTCGTATTCTTCGGGCAGGAGGACCTTGTAGCGCTGTATGTTGAGCTGTTTCCTGCCGCGATATTCGTCCACCCGCGCCAGGATCTCCAGCCCCTGGCCGGCCTTGATTTCGGCCCCGATGTTGTCGCTCCAGACCTTGCCCTCGATGGGGCGCCCACCCTCGGTGTTGAGCCTCAGGGTGTAATAGTTCTGCCCCCGCCGGTCCACGCCGAGCCTGGCCTCGGCAACCAGGACGACCTGGTCGGTGACGAGTTGACCTGCTTCCAGCCGGTCTATGTCCACTTGCATTCGCTCCCGAAGAAGCCTGGGCGGGAACGCCCAACGTAGCCTCTCGGGGCCGTTCTGTCAAGTGTGCGCGTCGGCCATTCGGGGGGCCTGATCGCCCGCTCGGGCGCATGGCAACGTTACATAACTAACTGCCTAAAGGGCGCATACGATGCATCCCCCCGGGCCGAACACGATTCCGCTTGCCCTCGGCCCGCGACGGGCGCTAACATCAGGTTGGAGCACTGGACCATGAGCGCCTTGATTGACGATTTCCTGCACCGACTGGCTGTCGAGAGGGGCTATTCGCCCAACACGCTGCGGGCGTACGCGGGCGACCTGTGCGCCCTGGAGGAATTCCTGGAGGACCGCCATCGCGGGATGGACGAGGCCACCGTCCACGACGTGCGGGCCTTTCTGGCGACGCTCCGCATGCGGGGGCTCTCGCGCGCCACTATCGCGCGGCGCACGGCCGCCGTCCGCTCATTTCACAAGTTCCTGGCCCGCCAGGGCGTCCTCGATGCCAACCCCATGGCCGCCCTGCGCTCGCCCCGGCGCGAGCGCAGGCTGCCCATCTTCCTCACCGTCACGGAAGTCGAGCGCCTGCTGGAGCAGCCGGACACCGCGACGTGGATCGGCCTGCGCGACCTGGCCATGATCGAAACGCTCTACGGCGCGGGCCTGCGCGTGAGCGAGCTGGTCGCACTCGACCATGACGACCTGGACCTGGGCGCCGGCCTCCTGCGCGTCCAGGGCAAGGGCAAGAAGGAGAGGGTCGCGCCGGCGGGAAGATGTGCCGTGTCGGCTATTCGGACCTACCTGTCCGCCGGCGGCGAGGACGCGCCGCCCCGGCGCGACCCGCACGCGGTCTTCGTGAACGCCCGCGAAGGCGCCCGCCTCACCACCCGGAGCGTCAACAGGAGGCTGCGCCGCTACGTCCTGCAAGCCGGCCTCGACCCGCGCGTCAGCCCGCATTCCCTGCGCCACAGCTTCGCCACGCACATGCTGACCAACGGGGCCGACCTGCGGGCGATCCAGGAACTGCTCGGGCACGAGAACCTGAGCACGACGCAGATATACACCCACCTCTCGCACGAACACCTCAAGCAGACTTACGACGCCGCGCATCCTCGGGCCTGAAGGAGGGCCGGGCATGGCGCACGAAGAGCCGCAGGGCCGGATGCTGATCCTGGCGGGCGACGGCAAGGGCAAGACCACCGCCGCCCTCGGCACGGCGCTGCGTGCCGTGGGGCACGGGATGCGCGCGCTCGTCGTGCAGTTCGTCAAGGCCCGGCGATGCGGCGAGCACGCGGCGGCCCAGCGGCTCGGCGGCGCGCTGGAACTCCGCCTCGCCGGCACGGGCTTTCTGGCGCCCGGAGGGGACCCGCAGGCGAGACGGGAAGCCGCACAAGCGGCCAGGGGCGCACTGGAGCGCGCCGCAGCCGACCTGGCTTCCGCCGAGTACGGCCTCGTGGTCCTCGACGAAGTGCTCTATGCCCTGCGGCTCGGGCTGCTGGACGCCACGGACGTCCGCGCCGCCGTCGAGGGCCGCGCCCCGGGCGTGCACGTCATCCTGACCGGCGACGGGCCTTACGAGGAACTGGCGGACCTGGCGGACACGATCACGTGCATGTGCAGCGTCCGGCACGCCCTCGAACAGGGGCGGCCCGCCGAGCCGGGCATCGAGTTCTGAGCGCTGCGGCGTGGGCCTATGCCCCCTCCCGCGCGACCTCCACCATGGCCCGGAAGGCGCGCGCGGCGCGCTCGGTGTAGGTCCCGCTGGCGGATCCCCCCAGGCATATCCCCCGCGTCCCGAACCGGCGCAGGCGTTCCCGGGCGGCCTCTTGGATGCGTTCCAGCGGCCACTTCTCGAGCACTTCCATGTCGTCGAACGTGCCCACGACGCAGAACCGGCCTGCGATGATCTCACGCGCGCGCTCCAGGTCCAAGTCGCCGTAGGGCGGCATCTCCACCGGGTCGAGATAGTCCACGCCGATCTCCGCGATGGCGTCCAGGTACCGCATCATGGGCCCGTGGTTGTGGTAGTAGGCGAGCGCGCCGTGGCGGTGCATGATCTCCACCAGGCGCCGGTCGTGCAGGACGACGAGTTCGTCGAAGGCCTTCGGCCCGAGTTGGGTCGAGGCGTATTCTCCCCCGATGATCCTGAAGCCCTCGACGCCGGCCCGGCAGGCGGCCTCGACGCAGGACTCAACCCGCCGCGCGGCCTCGGCGACGACCTCCGCCATGAACGCCGGCTCGTCCGCCCAGAGCAGGCAGAAGTCCACGGGGCTGCACAGTTCGGCGGGCATGCAGATGGCGTCGGGACAACCGGCCAGCACCATGGCCTCCTCGCCGTGGCGGCCGACGCTGTCCCTGTAACGCGCGGTTTCGGGCTCTGGGGGTTCCCACGGGATCGAAAGGAACTTCTCCAGGTCGGCCGCGCCCCCGCACGGGAACTCCACGGTGGCGCGGGCGACGGCCGTGCTCTTGATCGTGCGTCTCAGGTCGCCCCGGGGCGTGGGGATTGTCACGTGCACCATGTCCCCGTCTTCGCGCGCCTCCTGGCGGTAGCGAGCACCGCCGAAGACGTTGACCCCGAGCCAGGTCTCCAGGAAGGAGTCCGTCTCCCTGATCAGTTCGGCCGCGGCGGCGCCCCCGGGGTCCAGGTGGCCCAGCCCGAAGGGCGAGACCGGGACCCTGTCGCAGGGCTCGCACCGGCCGGCGGCCAGCAGTCTCCGGCGAGAAGTCATGTGCTCTTCGGCGTTGCTGCCGTCCATCCTGTCCGCCTTTCCCGCAAGAACCAGGCATTGGATTGTAGTGACGCGCCAGTGCGCTGGCAAGAAAACGGTGGCTTCGACAGGCCGTCCTCTGTATAATGCATTTTCAGGCGCGTTTGCTGCCCGACACGTGGGAGATGTTTGGAATGGCCAAGTCGCTCTGGGAAAGCGGTCGGGTTCAGCGGGTCAGGCCGAGTGAGTTTTCCCCGGAGCCCTACCAGGAGATACTGGACGGCCTCGCGGAAGCGTCCGACTTGCAGTTGGAGTTCGCCCGCGAGGGTAAGCTGCCGCGACCCGGGCTGCCGCACGTGCCGGTACGGCTGCGCGGCAGGCGGACCGGATGGGTCGTCGTCGCAAGCCGGTCCACGGAGGAGGCCCATCGGGTGCTCCGGGCCGCCGGGGAGATCGCCAGTCGCGCTTTTACCACCGACCGGGATGTCGCCAGGCTCTCCACGGAGGTGGCCGACCGCTACGAGGAGCTGGATTTCGTCTATGAGATGGCCAACCAGGTCGGCGCGCTCCTGGACGAAGACGAGATTTGCGCGTTCGTGGCCGAGGAGGCCGCCTGGCGGCTCGGGTGCGAGCGCGCCTCGGTCATGATGGCCGACCGGCAAACGGGCGAGCTGAAGATCCGCGCTGCCGTCGGGCTGCCCGAAGAGATATCCAGCGAGGTCAGCGTCCAGCCGGGCGAGCGCATCAGCGGCAAGGTCTTCGAGAGCGGCCGGCCCACCGTGGTCAATGAAGGCGACCCGATGCCGGCCGAATCGCTCAACGTCGAGGAACTGCGCGAATCCGACTCCTTCCTCTGCGTGCCGCTGAAGGTCAGCGGCACCGCCGACAGGGAGGAGAGGGTCCTCGGCGTGATCAACCTCACGCGCAAACGCCGCAGCAAGATGTTCACGGCCAGCGACCTGAAGCTGGTCAGCGCCGTGGCCGTCACCACCGCCACGCAGATACACAATTGCCGCCTCATAAACGCCGACCGGGAACGCCAGAAGCTGGAACACGAACTGGAGCTGGCAGCCCGGATACAGCTCGGCCTGCTGCCGGAGAAACCGTTGTCCGCCGGGCCGCTCGTAGTGGGCGGCTGCTGCCAGCCGGCCCGCCACGTGGGAGGCGATCTGTTCGACTACTGGGTCCTGGACGGCAATGTATTCCTGGTCATGGCGGACGTGGCCGGACATGACATGGGGGCCGCGCTGATGGCTGCCGCCGTCAGGAGCGTCGTCCGCAGCGAGACCGCCCACATGGCCTCCGTCGCCGAGCTGCTGGGCAGCGTGAACCGCGCGCTGTTCAACGACCTGGTCCGGGCCGAGCTTTTCATTACGGCCTTCTTCGCGCAGATCGACGTCACGAGCGGCGAGATGACTTACTGCCGCGCCGGGCATCCCAAGCCGGTGCTCTTTCAGGCCGACCAGAAGCAGTGGTTGGACACGGAGGGAATGCTGCTCGGGATGCAGGAGGACGGCCAGTACGAGCAGAAAACCGTCCCCCTGAAGCCCGGCGACATGCTGGTCATGTACACCGACGGCGTCATGGACGCCGCGAACGCCCAGGGGCGTATGTTCGGCCCGGAGGGGGTCGGCGCCGTCGCGGCCAATTCGGTCGGCATTGCTCCTGTGGAAACCGCCCACCGCATCGTCGAGGCGGCGCAGAAACACACGAACGAAGCGCCGCAGGTGGACGACATGACCACCCTGGTCGCGGTCTATGGGGAAGCGGCCGGCTCCGCCTGAGGCGGCCAGGCGGCTGCGCTCGATCAGCCGGCCTTTGCGCGCGGGGTGTGTTCGGCCGGCGCGTGTTCGTCCACTTCTTCGAGCTTCACCGATATCTTCTTCGTGACCCCGTCGGCCATCGTCACGCCGTAGAGAACCTGGGCGACGCTCATCGTGAGCTTGTTGTGCGTGACAATGATGAACTGGGTGTCACGGGAGAACTCCTCCAGCAGCATCAGGAACCGCTCGACGTTGCTGTCGTCCAGCGGGGCGTCCACTTCGTCCAGCAGGCAGAAGGGGCTGGGCTTCGTCTGGAAGATGGCCAGCAGGAGCGCGACCGTGGTCAGCGCCCTCTCCCCGCCGCTCAACAGGGAGATCGAGTTGGTCTCCTTGCCGGGCGGACGGGCGATTATGTCGATGCCCGCCTCCAGGATGTCCTCTTCTTCGGAATCCAGCACGATGTCCGCGTTGCCGCCGCCGAACAGCTTCCGGAACAGGGCCTGGAAGTTCCCCTGGACCTGCTGGAAGGTCTCGCCGAACCGCTGCCGGCTCTGCTTGCTCAGCTCGCGGATGATCTCCCGCTCGTGCCGGCGGGCCTTCTCCAGGTCCTCCTTCTGATCGGTCAGGAACTGCAGGCGTACCTCCAGCTCCTCCTGCTGGCGGATGGCGGCGACGTTCACGTTGCCGATGCGATCGACCTTGGCCTTAAGTTGCGCGATCCGCCGCTTGATCCGTTCCCAGTCGGCCGACTCGTCGTCCGCCAGATCGAGGACCGCCCGGCGCAGCTCCGTCGCCTCCTCCAGGCTGATCAGCTCGGTCTGTTCCTCCTCCTCTTCCCCCCCGGCCTCCTCGCTGCGCCTGTACCACTCTGCGACGGCCCGGGCCGGCGCGGGCTGGTGCGCCCATTCGCGGATCTGCCTGGTCAGGAAGGGCGAGTCCTCGCGCCAGCGCTCCGGCTCCAGCTCGAGCGCCCGCAGCCGGACGCCGTAGTCCTCCGTCGTCCGCTCCAGCAGGTCCTGGAGCTTGACGTTCGTCTCGTGCTGGGTGACCTGCAGTCCGTGGACCTTCTCCGCCCACTGCCGGGAGCGTTCGCCGGCAGCCTGGAGGCGCTCCGCCAGGTCGCTGATCTGCTGCTGGAACCCCTCGGCGGCTGCGGCCCCGGCCTCGAGGGAGGCGCACAGGCCCTCTTTCTCCGCCTTCAGAGATTGGCTCTCCTGGCGCGCGGCTTCGGCCGCCTTCTCGGTTTCGCGCTGCCACCGGACGCTGGTTTCCTGCTCGGACTGAAGCGCCTCTTGCTCGGCGCGGGCCCGTTCCCCGTCGGCGCAGAGCCTGTCGAGCAACTGCTGCTGGCTCTGCTGGCGCTCCCTCGCCCGCGCCAGCTCGGCGACGCGTTCGCCGGCTCGATCGTTCAGAGTCTGCTCCTGCTGCGCCAGTTCGGAGAGCGCCTGGCGTCCCTCCTCCACGGCGAGTTCAGCCACAGAACGGTCGCGTCCGGCGGTCTCACACTCCTGCTGGAGAGTCGCCTTCTTCAAGTCGAGCTCTTCGATGTCTTCGGTGATGGCCGACGCCTCGGTCGCGGCAAGCTGCATCTGATCGCGCAGTTCCTGAAGTCGGCTGTCCGTCAGTTTCAGGTGCCCCCGGACGTCGCCGGCGCTGCGCTGGAGCAGGTCCAGTTGCGCCGCCGCGGCCTCACGCCGGTCCGTCAGGTCTCGGACCTGCGCCGCAGTGTCCTGTCTCTGGGCGTTCAGGGAAGCCTGCTCGCGCTGAAGATCGCGTATCTGGCCGTCGAGTTCCGCCAGTTCGCTGCGCCGGCTTATCAGGCTGGGCGTCTCCGGCAGGCCGCCCGACCAGATTCCGTCGGCGCCGTAGCATTCGCCGGCCGGCGTGACCAGCTTCACGTCGGGCGGCAGACGGTCGCCCAGCAGCGCCCTGGCCGCCGCCTCGTCGTCCACCAGGAAGGCGTTGGCCAGCAGCGACTCGACCGCGGGGCGCACGCGGTCGGGGCAACGGACCAGTTCGCTGAGCCGGCCCCGCACTCCGCTCAAGAGGGGCGTCTCCGCCGGTGTTCCGGCGGGGAGGTTGCTCAGCACAATCAGGTCGGACCGCCCGCTGCCCTCGTCCCTTAGCAGCCTGAGTGCCTCGTGCGCCTCGAAGGCCCCCTCGAAGACGGCGGCGTGGGCCAGCGGCCCGAGGATCGCCTCGACGGCCGCGGCCATGTCCAGGGGCACGTCGAGCAACTCGCCCAGTAGCCCGATCATGCCGGCGGGTCCGGCGTCGACCAGGCGCCTGGCGCCGGACCGGACGCCCTCCCCTCTCTGCTCCATGTCGCGCAGGACGTCGCGGCGCCCGGCCTTGCCGCTCAGTTCGGCCCTGACGCGGCTGAGTTCCGACGAGACCCGTTCGAGCCGCTGCTGCGCCTCGGCCAGCCGGTGCTTGAGGCCCGCAACTTCGCCCGCAACGGATGCCTGCCGGGCCTGGACTGATTCGAGCTTCTCCTCGGTCTGCGCGCGTTCGCGCTCGGCTTCGCCCAACTCCGCGTCGAGCTGGTCCCGGCGGCCACGAATGCGCGCGAGTCGCGCCTCCGCGGTGCGCCGTTCGGCAGCGATGATCTCGAGCTGGTTCCTGAGCTGGCTCTCACGCTCGAAGAGATCGAAAGCGCCCCGCTTCTTCGCTTCCAGTTCGGCCTCGACCTGCCGCGTGCGTTCCCGAACGCGCTCGACCGAACGTTTCTGCGCATCCAGTCCGGCGGTGGCGGCCTCGACTTCGCGTGCTGTTTCCTCCAGTCGCTGCCGGACGGTTCCGATCTCGTCCTCCAGGGCGCTGCATCGCTCGGACAGAACGGCGCGCCGCCGGGAGATGTCGCCGAGTTGCTGCTCGATCTCGGCGCTGCGCCTTCGATTGGCTTCCGCCTCCCGCGCCAGGCTCTCCAGCCGCGCCTCGACGCGCGTGAGGCGCTGGCGCGACAGGTTGAGTTCGTCACGGGCGGCCTCGCGCTCAGCCCGGGCGGATTCCAGCTCGCGCTCGGCCGAGCGAACGGTGCCCTCCAACTCGGCCCTCCGCTGGTCGGCCTCTTCGAGCCGGCGGGCGTTCTCCTCGGCGGCCACCTCGAACAGGCGGCACGAGTGGAGGCTGTGCGCCAGGCGGAGTCGCTGGAGTTCCTCGCTTTGCAGCTTGAAGGTCCGCGCCCGGCCGGCCTGGTACTTGACGCTGCGCAACTGGTGGTCCACCTCCTCGATGATGTCCGAGAGGCGCTCCAGGTTGGCGGCGACGCGTTCGAGCTTGCGTTCGGCTTCCTTCTTCTGTTCGAGGAAGCGGTTGATCCCCGCCGCTTCTTCGAAGATGACGCGTCTCTGCTTCGGGTCGGCGCGGAGCAGCTCGTCTATCTGGCCCTGCTCGATGAAGCTGTAACACGACGTGCCGATGCCGGTGTCGAGCAGGATGTCCCGGATGTCCTTCAGGCGGCACTGCTGTCCGTTCAGGTAGTACTCGCTCTGCCCGGTCCGGTCCACGCGACGCCGGATGGAGACCTCGTCGTACTCGACCGGCAGCCAGCCGTCGGCGTTGTCGATGGTGAGCGTGGCCTCGGCGTAGTTGAGGGGTTTGCGGGATTCGCTGCCGTTGAAGATAATGTTGACCATCTCGGCCCCGCGCAGCTTGCGCGCGCTGCGTTCCCCCAGGACCCACTTGATGGCGTCGGCGATATTGCTCTTGCCCGCGCCGTTCGGGCCGACCAGTGCGGAAAGGCTGTCCTCGAACTCGAAGCTCGTCCTGTCGGCGAAGGACTTGAACCCGTAGAGTTCCAGCTTCTTCAGCTTCAAGACGCGCGTCCCCAGATGGCCGTCGGCAAGAACCCTCGTCCAATCCCGAGCAAAGACGCCCCGCAGGGCATGTTTCGCAGGCCCGAAGCGCGGCGCCGCCTGGCAAGACGAATCCGTCTGCTTTGCGAATTCCCTCTGTGCGAACCGAGAATCAGAATTCTAAACAAAGGCGGCGGGCGAAGTCACAGGCGAACCGGGCGCACTCTCTCAGGGGGCGGGCAGGGCGGCATTACGCTCTCCGGCCACGACAGGACTCGCGCTGTAAGCGCTTTTTTCACAACCGGTTGTGGCAACGCCGCGGACGCAGACGGGCGCCCCAACATCCCGGCACCGGCAGCAGGGCCGACCCGGACCGGGCAAAAACCCCGGACGAAAATGGCCCCCCCTTGGACCCCTTCCGCCGCTAGTGGGCTGATAAGGAAGTCACCTTGGGTTTTCCGAGTTACGTCTGAACCGGGCGCGGGGCGGGACGTTCACGCGCCGAGGCGTGCCCCGCCTACCCCTATGTGGGTGGCCCCCGGCGCCCCTCAGGGGTCCTCGTCCCGAGAGCCCTTCGGGGTCGAGGGGTCTCGCCGGGGGGGGGGATGCAGGGCTATCAGTTGAACAGGCTGCTAGGCCGTCAGCGCGTGGTCCCGCCCCCGCACCACGCACCGGTCCGTGAAAGGCGTGGCGAGCGCCTCGAACACGTCCATCTCGGCGGGCTTGAAGGGCGTGGTGGCGCTGAGTTCCTCGGAGAGGCAGCGTCCGGCCCTGAAGTTCTGAAGCGCTATCTGGCGGCTGCCTTCCAGCGCGGGCAGGATGCCCTCCAACTCGCCGCGCCCAACCAGGCCCGGCACGAGCGTGATCCGGAACTCGTACTCCAGCCCGCTGCCCTTGATGATCTCGATCGAGCGGCGCACCTGGGCCACGTCAACCTCCACGCCCGTGACGCGCGCGTAGTCAGCCTGCGTGAGCGGCGCTTTCACGTCCATTGACATGGCGTCAACCAACCCCTCGCCGATGAGCCTCGCCACCCAGTCCGGCCGGGTCCCGTTGGTCTCCACCAGGACGCTCACGGGCACCTCCCTGAGGGTCCCGATGAGGTCGATCAACTCCGGCCCGTGGAGGGTGGGCTCACCGCCGGTAATGGCGACGCCGTCAACCCAGCCGCTGTTCTCGCGCAGGTGAGCCGTCACCTCTTCGAGCGGCACGGTGTCGAGCGAATCGGGGTCAAGGACGAGGTCGACTGCGTGGCAGTAGAGGCAGCGCAGGTTGCACCGAGGCAGGAAGAGCACGCAACTGAGCCTGCCCTCCCACTCCAGCAGGCTGCTCTTGAGGAAGCCTTTGATCTCCATCGCGTTCTTCGCAGGCGGACCGGGACGTCGCGCGGGCTCAGGCGCAGAGGCGTTGTTGGAGTTCGTCGCTGGGGGGCGCCTGCCCGTCCCAGCGGCCCATGACGTTGTCCGCGTCGCTCTTGAGCAACACGGACGGTATCTCGAACACGTCGAAGAAGTCGCCCTCGGCGGCACCCGCTTCCGTCTCCATGTCCTGGAAGATGATCGGGACGGCGTCGCTCATGTCCCACTTGCGCAGGAAGTGGGCGATCTTCTTCTTGGCGCTCTCGCACAACTGGCAGTCCTGCTTGCCGTAGATCTCAAGGATCATCTTCACCTGCCCCCTGCCACTGTAACGATGCGGTTCATCAAACGAGTGCCACGCTGTAGTTGCCGCGGCGGCGGTCATTCAACTCGCCGATCTTGGAGTTGTTCCAGTTCCTGGTCCGGCTGAAGTACCCGACCACGCGGGTCATGCCGTAAACGTTATGGCTCTGGCAGTGGCCGCAGGTGCCCTTCAGGCCGGGCGTGGAGCGGTGACAGTCCTCGCAGATGGTGAACTCCGGGCTGACGGTGAGCTGCGCGGCCTGCGTGTGCCGGTACGTCTTTTCGACCAGGCTCATGATGCTGGCGGCCGGCGGGCGCTCCTCACCCACGAAGGCGTGGATTATGGCCCCGCTCTCGATGGCGCGATGGAACTTGCTCTGCAGCCGGATGCGCGTGAACAGGTCGACCGGCGCATCGGCCCGAAGGTGGATGCTGTTGGTGTAGTACATCTGGTCGTTATCTATGTCGCCCTTCAGCACGCCCTCAGCCTCGGGGAACCTGACCAGGTCCACTTTCGCCAGCCGGCGCGCGGCGCTTTCGGCGGGCGACTCCTCCAGGGCGACGCGCATGTCGTGCTTGCGGCCCAGTTGGCGGGCCTTGAACTGCATGTGCCGCACCAGGTGGAGGCCTCGGCGGATCAGCGACCTGTCCTCGTGCAGCTCCTTGCCCGTCATGTAGAACATGCACTCGTTCAGGCCGATCAGCCCGATGATGTAGGTCGCCTTCTTCAGGTCCACGTAGGGGCGCCCGTCCGGCGCTTCCTTGCCGATCTGCCACAGGGGCTTGCTCGGGTCGGTCATGAGCGAGCCGATGAACCGCTGTTTCTCCAGGTGGGCCTCCATGGCCAGCTCAATCATGCGGTCCACTTCACCGTACAGGCCCTCGAAGTTGCCCTGGCCCGCCCGGTAGGCGGCCTGCGGCAGGTTGATCGTGATGTTCTGGAACCCGCAGAACCTCATGCTCTCCGGGTGCCGGATCATGTAGTCGTCCTTGATCGTCGTGCGCAGCCGGCAGCACGCGCTCAAGGTCACCTCGTCCCGGTCGAAGATGAAGTACGGCACGCCGTTCTGGCTGGCTATCTGGCAGGCGTAGTCGAGTATCTCGCGCTGGGCCGGGTCCTCGAACGTCTCGTCGCTGACGTGCAGGTCGCACTTCGGGAACGCGAAGACGTTGCCGTACTGATCGCCCGCTCGCCACACGTCGAGCATCGCCTTGCAGAAGCGCTGCGCCGTCTTCTCGTAGTCGCCGTAGGTGCGCCCGTTGTAGCGGCCGGCCGGCCCGATCGCCGGGATGCTCTTCAGGTAGTTCGGCACGCCCGTGTGGACGTTGAAGTCCAGGAACAGCGTCTGCCCGCCCCGGCTGAACGCGTTCTGCGAGGAACTGAATATCAGGTGCTGCGCCTCCTGCTCCATCTCCCTGTACGACATCCCCTCCACGAACGGCGCGTAGAAGATGTTGATGTAGCCCACGCCGAGCGCGCCCGCGTAGTAAGCCTGCATCGACGCCAGGAAGGTGTTCAGGTGGCCCGTCAGCGTGCGGGCGTGCCGCGCCGGGGCGCTCGACGTGTCCAGGTTCTGAAGGTGCAGGCCATATTTCTTCAGGTATTCCAGAGAGTGGCTCGAGCAATAGACCCTCGTCGGGTAGCCCAGGTCATGGATGTGTATCTTGCCCAGCATGTGCGCCTCGCCGACGTGGTCGCTGAAGACTTCCTGGAGTGCGTACTGCTTCAGCGTGTGCTCGGCTATCGAGAGGTTGATCGCCTCGGGGTTGTTCTGGGCGATGTTGGCGTTCTCTTTGCTCTTGCTGTGCAGTACCTGGTCCAGGTCGTACTTGGGCATGCCGATCACGGCCTGCTTGCGCAGCCGGGTCGTCAGGGACCGCTCGAACAGCTCGTTGTCCACCAGTTCCCGGATGAGTGCGGTGGAGATGCGCGTCAGGCCGCTCCTCATCACGCGCTGCTCGACGGCGGAGGCAATCTCCCTGGCCAGGGCCCGCGCCAGGTCGGCCTCCACCTCCAGGGCACGGGCGATCTTCGTCTTGTCCCACTCGATGACCTGGTCCTGCGTCTCGGTGTTGACCAGAAGCGAGATGTCCGTGGTCGTCCCTGCCCGGCGGACGGGCTTGCGCACCTGGAGGGACTGGCGGATGCGCGCGCGCTTGTCGCGATAAAGGATGTAGGCCTTGGCGGTCCTGGCGTGGCCCGTCTCAATCAGGACCTTCTCGACGACGTCCTGTATCTCCTCGATGGCCGGGGCCTCACCGTCGTACTCCCTTTCGAGCATCACGGTGACCGTCGAGGCAAGCTCTTCGGCCAGCACCCGGTCCTCGCCACCCACGGCCTGGGCCGCCTTGAAGATCGCGTTGGCTATCTTGGTCTCATCAAATGGGACGAGGCCCCCGTCCCGTTTCCTGACTTGCTGGATGATCGAACGGCGGTTCTGTTCCTGCGTTGCGTCCATCTCAACGGACATTTCCATGCTCCCACGTGCTCACACAGGCTGACCTCTCGAAAGCAGTCTGCTCCTGGCTCAAGTGCTCGTCTGGCCGGATCCGTCCGACGCCGATCTCAGGACCGTGTCCGCCTCCTCCACGAAGTCGGAGACGTCTTTGAACTCGCGGTAAACCGACGCGAAGCGGATGTACGCCACATGGTCCAGGTCTCGCAGCTTCGCCATGGCGAGTTCGCCGATGCGACGGGATGGGACTTCGCCCTCGTACTCCCGGTGCAGTTCACGCTCGATAGCTTCGGCCAGTTCCGTGATCCGCTCGGCGGGAATGGGGCGCTTGTAGCAGGCCCTGTGCAGGCCCTCCAGCACCTTCCGCAGGTCGAAGTCCTCGCGGTTGCCGTCCTTCTTCACGACGCGCAATACGCTTTCCTCGATGCGTTCGTAAGTCGTATACCGCCGACCACAGGCGCCACACTCCCGACGTCGCTTCACGTATGTGCCGTCATTGCTGGGACGAGAGTTTACGACCCTGTCGTCGTCTTCCTTGCAGTAAGGACAGCGCACCGAGGAACCCCCGCGCTATCAGCATAAGCCCTGTTCCCAAGCGACCTTACGAGCACTTAACTGTCAAGAACAGCTATGCTACATGTAGAACAAAGGGGTATAATAACGTCCAACATATGGTAAGTCAAGCCCATTTTTGGCCCAAAGAGCGCTTTTCGTGAGATTCCGGCAAGAACGCCTCGCACACACCCGTCGGCGCCGCACCTAAAGGGTTGCAGACACGGGGCTTAGCTTCCCAGGCCATCTCCCGGTCGCGGCGCCCGTCATGTCTGTCCCGGGGAAGATTTCGTCCCCGGCAAAAGCAACCGCCCTCCGCCCGATTCACGCGCGGCGGGGCCTCGGGCGCAGGCGTCAGCGGTTGATTTGAGCGCAGACCGGGGCGAGAATGCAAATTTGGAACCTCCTCTCACCGAAGGGAGACATGACCATGGCACCCGGCAACAACCAGCAGCCCCCCTCCCCCGCGCACGGGGGGGCCTTCGACGCCGCCTTCCCCTACAGGGACAGCCTGCCCGGCGTCGTCAATGACATCCTGGAGGAAATAGACAAGCGCGACACCGTCCAGCACGTCTGCGAGCACCCCCTGCCCAGCGAGGAGCAGGTCATCCGCATCCTCAACCTGCTTACCGAGGCCCTCTTTCCGGGCTACTTCGGCAAGAAGGGCCTGAGCCGGGCGAACCTCGCCTTCCACGTGGGCGAGACGCTCAACGTGGTCTATGACCTGCTGGCCGCGGAGATCGGCGATTGCCTAATGCACGAGCGCCACACCGGAGGCCACGAGGACCGGCACGCGCACGACCAGGAGGCGCAGGAACAGGCGTTCCGCTTCCTTCAGAAGCTCCCCGCGCTGCTCGACCTGCTCGACGGCGACGTGCGCGCCGCCTTCCAGGGCGATCCCGCGGCGACCGGCTACGACGAGATCATCTTCTGCTATCCCGGCTTCCGCGCGATCATGATCCACCGCATCGCCCACGAGCTCCACGTGCAGGGCGTCAGCTGGCTGCCGCGCATCATGACCGAGCACGCCCACCGCATCACGGGCATCGACATCCACCCCGGCGCGACGATAGGCCGCAGCTTCTTCATCGACCACGGCACCGGCGTGGTCATCGGCGAGACGAGCGAGATCGGCGAGCGCGTGCGGATGTACCAGGGCGTGACGCTCGGCGGCTACCGCTTCAAGACCGACGAGGAAGGCGCGCTCCTGCGCGGCTACAAGCGCCACCCGACCATCGAAGACGACGTGATCATCTACTCCAACGCCAGCATCCTCGGGCCGGTCACGGTGGGCAAGGGGTCAATAATCGGGGCGAACGTTTTCCTGACGCACTCCGTCGAGCCGGGCACGCAGGTCACCATCGAGACCCCGCGCCACCGCCTGCGCCAGCGGGAGAGCCCTGAGTAGCGCGACCACGCGGGCCGTCGGTGTGTGGCGCGGCCGCCCCCGGCCGCGAGACCCTCAGGCGAGGGCGCCTGAGCCACATGTGAAGGCCTGAGCTAAGCCAGGGCGCCTGAGCCACGCGACGGCGCCGGCGCTCACCGCGCGTCCATAGCCTGCATCCTGCGCAATTCGAGCGCCTCGTAGCGCTTCCGCGCCACCGGCAACATGCCGCCGGGGATGACCGTCACCAGCACGCCCAGCAGCAGGAGCGGGTAGTAGACGGCGTACGGCTGCGAGCACGCCAGGGCGACGACGCCGGCGATCAGCGAGATGACGCCGCACGCGACCGCAGCGACCAGGAGTCCCCGGACCAGCCGCCGGGCCACACCCAGCCCCATTACCACGCCCAACAGCGCGCCCAGGCAGCCGAACGCGCCCCCGGCCAGTCCGCCGATCAGGCCGCCGGTCCGGTCGTCCCACCACTGGCCGGCGGCCGGCGGCGCTTCCAGTGCCTCCAGCGGCCCTTCTCCCGGCTGCGTCAGGCGTAGCGGGCCGAGGAATACGGTGCCCCGCCCGGGCAGCACGACGTTCACCTGCAACTTCTCCGGCCGCCGGTCGGCGCCCTCAATGGAGAACGGCAGCGTGAACAGCCGCCACCCGGACGTGCCCTCCAACTGCCCCATCGGGCCGCTCTCGCCGAGCGTCCTGGAGAAGTAATGCCCGCCGTCCGGGAAGAAGCTCCACATCTCCAGGAAACCCCTGTCCTCCAGGCCCTCGCAGCGCACCTGGCCCGAGATGGCGTAACTCGAAGCGGTGACGCCGGGCGCCTCGACCTCGAGGACCTGGGCCGCCATGAGCTCGCTCTCGGGGTTGACGACCTTCAGACACTCGAAGTCCGTCTCGGCGTCCGGCGGGAGGACCTCGCCGCTGTCGAGCCTGCCCTCCTCCTTCAAGCGCGACCAGGAGAACTCCATGAGGAGTTCCTCCGCCCGAGCCGCCCCCGCGCCGACCAGCAATGCAACCACAATCGCCCATGCCCTCATCTCATCCCTCCATTTCCCGCCGGTGCACCGCGGGCAGTCGCAGAACCATTCACCGGGGGCTACCGCTTCTTGAGCACTATCTTGCCGTCGCGGATCTCGTACGTCAGCCCCTTGGGACCGAGGATCTCTCCAAGCGCTTGCTGGCACGGCACGTTCACAATGTGCGGCGTTATCCACACGCGGCAGGTCGGGTTCGTATTCTTGTAGGAAGCGTCCCAGTTGTAGGCCAACCCCGCCTGTTTGGCGATCGCAATCACAGCGTACTGGACGGCCATCTTGTCCGTGCGAGCCCCTTTGTAACTCTCCGGGTACGGTGCGGTCAGGGAGACCCGCTTGGTGAGCGCCTGGTGCACGGACACGGGCTCCTTCGTTAGCACGAGCGCGTTGCCCCGGATTTCGTAAGTCAGCCCCTTCGGACCCAGTATCTGTTCGAGCGCCTCATGGCACGGCACGTTCACAATGTGCGGCGTTATCCAGACGCGGCAGGTGGGGTTGGTATTCTCGTACGAAGTGGTCCAATCGTAGCCCAGCCCGACCTCTTTTGCGATTGCCGTGACGGCATCCTGCACCGACATCTTGTCAGGGACGCAGTCCTTGTGAACCATCGGGTACGGCGCAGTCAGAGAAACCGGTTTCATCAGCGCCTGCCGGACGCCATCCGAGCCGGCCGGCGGCGCGCCGGTCGCGCGGCCCGGAGCAGCCGGCGTTTGCCGTGGCTCGCCCGAATCAGAGGCCGGTTCTAACTCGGCAACGGCTGTCTCCTCGGACGCCGCCACCAACACTTCGCCGGTCCGCACCTTCACCACGCGCGCGTGGACTTCCATCATCCCGGGCGCCTTCTTCACGACAGAGCCCGTCACGACGGCGTAGGCGCCGGCGAGCTTGCCAAGCTTCTCGGCCGTCTCGGCGTCCACCAGGCCCGTGTGCTGGAGGGCCAGCTCGGAGAGCACGCCGTCAAGCTGCTTCCGCTCGACCAGGGGCAGGCCGCGGTCGGCGAAGGTCGTCGCCCATTCGTCCCGCAGGCGGCGGGCCGGCCCGGCAAGTTCCGCGTCGCCCGCGCTCAACGGGAGCACCGCGAGCGCCTTGCACGCCGCGTCCACCTTGACCCGGTCGCCGGGCTGGATGTCCGCCTCCAGGTGGCTGTCCCTCCTGCCCTTGGCGAACTTCTCCTCGGCCTCCGTCACGGTTAGTTCGGCAATGAGGGCCTGCACTGCGCCCAGCTCCTCGCCCGTCTCGGGATCAATGAGCGCCTCGCCCTCGCGATAGACTCTTAACCGGTCCTCGAGCTCGATGCCGTTCCTTGAGCCCAGGTTCACGTACACGCTGGTCGGAGTCACCCTGACGACCTGTCCGGCCGCCGTCACCTTCACGGCCTGCCCCAGCCGCCACGCCAGGTAGGGAGCAAGACCCGCCCACTTTACGGCCTCCTCGGTGGTTATGTCGCGCTCCAGCCTGCGAACGCTGTCCTGAGGCATGCTCGATTCCTTGCCCGTCTCGATATCCAGGAACTGGAGTATCTCCTCCTCAGCATCGGACAGGTCCACCACGTAAACCTGGCCCGACTTGCTCACTATCTTGGAGAGCGAGGGCGCGGGCTGCTCCTCGGCGCCCCGCACCGGCGAGAACCCAACCAGGCCAACGACGATGCACACGAAGGCCGCTGAAATCCGTACGCGTCCCATATTCTGTGCCTCCCACAATGACGTCCAGACTCCCATGGACCCCTTCGCCCGCCGCCTTACATTGCGTCCATTGCTTTCATCCGCCGCAGCTCCCTGTCGCGCAGTGAGCGCCTGAGGCGCCAGAGGCCCACCGCCGCCGGCAGCGCCAGAACCGCGCCCAACACCCAGAGGGACACCCGAAGGGCGCCGGCCCCGACCGCGAATCCGAGCCCCGCGCCGCCCAACCCCGCCAGCAGCAATAGCGCCAGCAGGCCCGCCGCGAAGCCCCGCGCCCGGCCGCGAGTCGTCTGCCAGAAGACAAGGCCATGAGCAGCAACCGCCGCAACCGCCAGGCACCACACGACGTAAACCGCGGAGCGCGATTCGAGCAACGAGGGCCTTTCAGCGGGGTACGCGACAACGCTCAGCGCCCCCAGCACCAGCGTCCCCCCGCCCGGAAAGACCGCGCTTAGCACCAGCCTGTCCGGCGTCTTCGCCGGGTCGTCCGCAGCGAATTCAAGGGCAAAGGACCGCCACTCGCCCGTGCCGCTGAAGGCGCGGGCGGGGCCCGAGCTTTGGTCCGTTCTGGTCACCCTCGTCTCCCCGTCGGGCAGCACGGCCCAGGCTTCCAGGCAAGCCCGACCCTCCACGTTCTCGTGCCGGAGTTGACCGGTTATCGCGTACTTGGCCCCGGTGATCCCGGGACGTCCGATGGTCAGTATCTCGACGGTGGAGGGGCCGCGGCCCGGCGCCGCGACCAGCAGCCGGCTGAACGGGGTTCCCGCGTCCGGCTCGATCACAACCCCCTGGGCCAGTTCCATGCCGTCCCCGAGGCGGTCCCACTGCACCTCTCGGACCACCTCCTCGGCCGTGCAGAGGCTGCTGCACGCCAACAAGCCGCTGATCAGCAGTCCCCTCATTCCTCCGCTCCCATCTCCCTGCGGTGCACCGTTAGCAGTTCTCTCAGCGCCGCCATCTCCAGCCTGCCGTCGGCATAGAGGGCACGAAGGAGGCGCTCGAAGTCGCTGGTGATCTCGCGGTCGTCGAGGACCTTGACCTTGGCGATGAGGCGGTCCAGCCGGCGCCTGACCGTGGGGTAGGAGACGCCGTACGTCTCGGCCAGGGCCTTCAGCGAGCCGCTTGCCAGGACGAACCGCTTGATGAAGGTCAGGTCCTCGTCGCCGAGGCCCTCGATCCAGCGCCCCGTTTCGAGTCGGTCAGACATGCCGGCGGTTCCATTTATCGAATAGACGCATCAATTATACTGTTCATAAATCGCAAGTCAATATGCATTTTAGTAAAAAGCGGGCGCAGTTTCTCCCCCGAACGGCTGCCGGGCGACGGCTCAGGTCCTGGCGGCCGCGCGGAGGACCTGGCCGAAATAAACGCGGTGCAGGTTGCCTGGATCGGTCAGTAGGGGACAGATCGGACACATCAGCGCCGGCAAACGAGTATAATGGCGGCGCGGCCGAGGTCTGCTCCGACCTCCCTCGTGCGATAGCGGGAGGAGGAGGTTTACAGGATGGGCATTATTGTATATGCCTGCTGACCGAATGACCGTTTTGTCACCCCCCAGAAAGGGTTCCTGACAAAACAAAACCCCTGCGGATGGCATCCGGGGGGGCTGTGGCCGCGAGAGGCTCTTTGACAGATTGTCCGGGCGGACAGGTCTGTCGGCGGAGCGGACGGCACTGCGAGTCAGTGCCCGGCTGTCGCAGACAACCGAACGGCCCTGGGAATGGGGCTGGCGTGTTGCGGGCTCCGGCCCCGATTGCCTATAATCCGGGCTCTGCCACTCTCACACGAGGAACCGGGAGGAAGACGATGAACGTACTGGTGACCGGCGGGGCCGGTTACGTAGGCAGCCACGCGCTGATCGAGCTGCTCGGAGCGGGTCACACGCCCGTGGTGTTCGACAACCTGTCCGAGGGGCACGAGCAGGCCGTCGGCGGGTGCAGGCTCGTCCGGGGGGACCTGGCGGACGAGGAGCAGATCGCGGCGGCCCTCGAAGAGGCCGGCGCCGAGGCCGTGATGCACTTCGCCGCGAGCGCCTACGTCGGCGAGTCGGTGACGAACCCGGAGAAGTACTACTTCAACAACGTCGTCAGCTCGCTGCGGCTGCTGCGCGCGATGCGGCGGAAGGGGGTCGAGAAGCTGGTCTTCTCCAGCTCGTGCACTCTCTACGGCGTGCCCGCGAGCGTGCCGATAACCGAGGAGCTTCCCGTGCAGCCGATCAATCCGTACGGCCGCACGAAGGCGGCGGTGGAGGGCATCCTGGCGGATTACGCGGGGGCGTACGGCCTGCGGTACGCCTCGCTGCGCTACTTCAACGCGGCCGGCGCGGCCCCCGACGGCAGCATCGGAGAGGACCACGACCCCGAGACGCACCTGATCCCGCTGGTGATCCACGCCGCGCAGGGCAAGCGAGACCACATCGCCGTCTTCGGCACGGATTACCCGACGCCGGACGGCACGTGCGTGCGGGACTACGTGCACGTGCTCGACCTGGCCACGGCGCACGTGGCGGCGTTGGAGGCGCTGGACGAGCGGCCCGTGATGATCTACAACCTGAGCACAGGCGAAGGGCACTCGGTGCACGAGGTGATAGACGTGGTCAGGGATGTGTCCGGGCGGGAGTTCGAGGTGCGCGAGGCGCCCCGGCGGCCGGGCGACCCGCCCGAGCTGGTGGGGTCGCACGGCAAGGTCCGGCGGGAGCTGGGCTGGGAACCGCGCTATCCCTCGCTTCGGGAGATCGTCGAGACCGCCTGGGCGTGGCACAGCGCCCATCCGGAGGGCTTCGCGGGCACGGCGGCGCCCGGCCCTGCGACAGGATAAAGCCCAGAGATCGAGGTCCCCACGTGTTTCCTGGACCGATCAGCGAGGGCATGCTCCGCGAACTGCAGGACTACGTCCGGGTAGATCCCTACCCCTTCGTCATCGACCTGGACAGGTCCAGCGGCATGTACCTGGCCACCGTGGACGGCGAGATGGTCTTCGACTGGGGCGGCTACTACGGCTCCAAGCTCCTGGGCCACAATCACCCCGGCCTCGAAGACGCAGCCTACCTGAAGCGGCTGGCCCGGGCGGCAAACAACAAGGTGGCGAACCCGGACTGCCTGACCAGGGAGTGCCTGGACTATTACCGCCTGCTTCACGCGCGAGCGCCCAGGTGCATGAAGCGCCCGGAGTTGGAGGTTTACGTCGTGAACTCCGGGGCCGAGGCGGTGGAGAACATGATGAAGTACCTCCTGGTCCTGCACGGCGAGAAGGCCGTGGCCCACGGGGACACACCGGCGGCCAGGAGGTTCCTGTACTTCGACCGCGCATTCCACGGGCGGACGGTGTTCGCCCTGAACATCACGCGGATCACCCACGACCCGATGGTGACGAAGGGCTTCCAGGGGATCGTGCCCGGCAACTTGCAGGTGAAGTTCCCGAGCGTGGACACCTCGCAGCCGGACCGGCGGAACGACGCCCGCACGGATTACTGCCTGGAGATCGTGGAGGACTGCCTGCGGCAATACCAGGGGGAGATCGTGGCCATTGTGGTCGAGCCCATCCAGGGGGCGGGCGGCCATCGGGTGGCCCAGCCGCGCTTCTTCCAGGAGCTGAGCCGGCTGGCCCACCGCTACGAAACCTTCCTGGCGTTCGACGAGGTCCAGACGGCGGGGGGCCAGACGGGCGCACTGTTCACGTGCGACCAGTTGGACCTCCCCCACCCGCCGCAGGCGGTGGCGGTGGCGAAGAAGTTCGGCAACGGCGCGGTGTTCATGCTCGAGACCCTGGGCAACCGCGGCGTCCTGGACAGCACGTGGGGCGGATGCCTGGCCGACATGGTGCGCGTCTGCCGGGAGTTCGAGATCGTGGACCAGGAGGGCCTGATCGCTCAGGTGCCGGGCAAGACTGACCTGCTCATCGAGGGCCTCCAGGGACTGGCGCGCAAGCACCACGACACGATCTTCAACGTGCGGGGCATGGGCCTGTACCAGGGATTCTCCCTGCGCAATCCAGCCCACAAGAAACGGCTCATGGAAATCGCCCTGGAGACGGAGCTGATGTTGCTGTTGGGGGCGGGGGCCCAGTCGATCCGACTGCGGCCCGTGTTGGACGCGTCAAAGGAAGACATATCGCTGATGCTGGACAAGCTGGACCGGTGCCTGTCCCGGTTGGAGGGCCCGGGGAACGCCTGACATCTCCGAACGGACCGGGCCAGATCACGTGACGGGATCAGACCACGCCGATTACGGCCGGGGGTGCCGCCCGAGCCTGGGGGATTCGGGGCACGTCGCCCGCCTCAGTAGTCCGCCTGGAGATCCCTGACCTTCTCGTCGGGGCCGATGACGACCAGCAGGTCGCCCTCCTGGATCACGTCTGCGGCGTGGGGCAGGTCGTTAATGTGGTATTCGCCCTTGCCCTCACCTTCCGGGCCGGCGGCGGGCTCGCGCGACTTTATGGCCACGATGTTCAGGCCGTAGCGGTTGCGGAAGTCCAGCTCGCCCAGCGTCTTGCCGACGAACTCGGGCTTGGCCTTGAGTTCGGCCAGGACGTGGTCGGCCGTGATGGGCGCGATGACCTGGATGCCGGGCATGATGATCTCCTGGGCCACCTGCTGCGCCATCTCCTTTTCCAGGCTGATGACGCGCTGCACGCCCATGGCTTCGAGGATCTGCGCCTGGTTCTGGTCGATGGCGCGCACCCAGATATCCTTCACGCCGACGCGCTGGAGCACGGCCGTCACGAGGAGCCCGGCCTCGATGTTCCTGCCAATGCTGACGACGGCCAGGTCTATGTCGGCCAGGCTGAGCTTCCGCATGGCGAACTCACTGGTGGCGTCCAGGCAGATGGCCCGGGAGACGCGGGGATCGACCTCTTCGACCAGGTCTTTGTCCGCGTCCACGGCCAGCACGTCCGCCCCCAGTGCGGCCAGGCGGACGGCAAGTCCGAGCCCGAACCGGCCGAGTCCGAAAACGGCAACGCGCAACTGGGCCTTCCTCTGTCGTTCCGTGTTCATCGGTGGCTCTCTCTACTTCTTGCGGAGGCTTTCCAGATAACGCCCGTGGACGCCCTTCTGAGAGCGCCGCAGGGATTCGATCAGGTAAAGGGTCTCGGGACAAGCATCGGCGTTGGCGGCGATCTCTTCGAAGATCAGGGCGCGGTTGAGCTTCTTGGTGCGGTAGATCGCCTTGTAGACGCTCCTCAACTCGTCTATGGTCGGGCGCTCATACCCGGCGCGCGCCAGGCCGATCTCGTTGACGCCCCTGACGCGGGACGGGTTTCCCTCGACGATCATAAAGGGGGGGACGTCCTGCACGATGCGCGTCAGCCCGCCGATGTAAGCCTGCGTGCCGACCGTGACGAACTGGTGACAGGCGGCAGCGCCCATCAGCTTCGCCCCGCTCTCGATGTGGCAGTGGCCGCCGAGCAGGACAGCGTTGACCATCAGGACGTCGTCCTCCAGGTGGCAGTCGTGTCCCACGTGGCTGCAGATCATCAGGTAGTTGCGGCTGCCTACGCGCGTCACGCCGTGGCCCGTTACGGTCCCGATGTTAACGGTCACGAACTCCCGGAACACGTTGTCGTCCCCGACCTCCAGCCGCGTGTCCTGCCCGTGGTAAGTCATGTCCTGCGGCGGGGTGCCCAGCATGACGTAGGGCGCCAGGATATTGTTGGCGCCCATCGTCACGTGCCCTTCGACGTGGCAGCCGTGACCAATGATGCAGTCATCGCCAATGACGACATTCGGCCCGACATAAGCGTGCGGGCCGATCTCGACGTTCTTGCCGACTTCCGCTCCCTCTTCCACAACGGCGGTGGGATGTACCTTCACCAGGTCTTGTGCTCCGTTACTTGTATCGAGCTACGGCTTCAGAGAGCGTCGGCATCCACCAGCATGAAGCTCATCTCCGCCTCGCAGGCGATCTCGCCGTTCACGGACCCTCTGGCCCTGACCAGGGCGGTCCGAGAGCGCACCCGCAGGGCCTCGACTTCCAGGATGAGTTGGTCTCCCGGCGTGACGGGCCGGCGGAGCTTGACGTCGTCCAGACTGACCAACATGCAGACCTTGCCCGTGTGTTCGAGCTTGCGCAACAGCAGCAGACCGGCCGTCTGGGAGAGCGCCTCCAGCTGCAACACGCCCGGCAGTATCGGGTAGTCCGGGTAGTGGCCCTGGAAGTAGGGCTCGTTGACGGAGACGTTCTTGACGGCCACGATCCTGTTCTCGCCCTCGATGCGCAGCACCCGGTCGACCATCAGGAACGGGTAACGATGGGGCAGGATGCGGCGCACCTCCAGCACGTCCAGGTACTCCTCGCGGCCCGCCTCTTCCCGCAGGAGACGGTCCAATCGCCGCGCGAGCGCGATATTCAGCTTGTGCCCGCTGCGCACCGCGAACACCCGGGCCCTTATGTCGGCGTTGACAAACGCCAGGTCGCCCAGCAGGTCCACCACTTTGTGCCGCACGGCCTCGTTGGGAAAGAGCAGTTCCGCCGGTTGCCCGCTGTGCGGCCGCACCACCGACCCGTCCTTGCGCAGGACGAACGCGTTGTCGTCGGTCACGCCGCCCCCGATCGAGAGCCGCTTGAACTCCTCGTAGTCATCCCCCAGGCCGAACGTGCGAGCCGGCGCCAGTTCAGCCATGAAGCTGTCGGGATCGAGCGATATGGTGAAGGCCTCGGTCGGCCAGTAGCCCTCGTCGAAATCGAGCACGTAGCTGACCGTCAGACCCTCCTCCTGGGGCATGGCCACGATCGTCGCGTGCCCTTCGGGCACGGAGACCGTGTCCTCCAGTTCGAGCAGCGGACGCTCGGCAGACTGGTCCACAATGCCGGCCTCCTGGAGGGCCCGGCCGTATTCCAGCGGGCAACCTCCCAGGGCGGGCACTTCGTCGCCGTCCACCTCGATCATCAGGTTATCCACGCCCAGGCCCACGCACGCGCTCAGCAGGTGCTCCACCGCCTTGATCTCGACGTGGTTCCACGTCAGCGACGTGCAGCGATAGCTGTCGCTGAGCGCCTCGATATTGGCGGGAATGACGGGATTGTCGGGCAGGTCGGCCCGCACGAACAGGAGCCCGGTGAACGCCTCTGCGGGCAAGAGGCGCACCTGCACGTCGCGGCCCGAAAAAAGCGCCGTGCCGGACAGTTCGACCGCCTTGCCGATGCTTCTCTGCGCTCGCCCCATGCTACTTCACTTCGATCGGGCCGGGGTAGTCGGCGTTGACAAGCTCGATGATGGCATCGCTGATGTCCAGCGCGCTCGTCGCATAGAGGACCTCCGTGGTGGCCAGCATCAGGTTCTGGTCAAGCCCCGTCACGTCGGCCGAATCCGCGCTCTCCCTCTTGAGGACAAGGTCAACGTGGTTCTCCTCGGCATAGGCCTTCACAGCGGCGCGGATCTTGACCAGCACGTCGCGAACAGCGTCATTGCTTTGCCGCGCGAGCTGCACCTCGAACTCGCGGTTAGTCTGCTCGAGCTCCGCCAACGCCTCGGCGAACTCCTGCTCCTTCTGGAGCCGCTCGTCGGTGTCGGGAGGAAGGTTCTCGCACTGGTTGCGCAGCGCCTGGACCTGCTGGCCCAGCTTGTTGACCGTGCGCCTCATGTTCTCCACCAGACTCAGGCGCTCCTGGGCCGAGTCCCGCCACTGCGCGCTGGCGCCGAGTACCTTGCCCATGTCCACGACCCGCACCGTGAGGCCGCGCGCCGGGGGCGCTTCCTCCTGTTGAGCTATCCCTGCGGCGGCCAGGAAGGCCGCGCTGAGAAGTGTCGCACCCAAAGCCCACAAACCCGTCCTGGCAACGAATGGCATACCCGAACCCCTTCCGCGACAGTGGTGGCCCTAATAATCTATGCGAACGTCGCTCGGCAGTCAAAACCTGCGTTCGGCGCCGATAGCGAAGTGGAAGGCCTGCGTGTCGTCGTCCGACTCCTTCATCAATGGGAAGGCCAGATTGACCTCCAGGGGAGCCGGGCCGAAGAACGCGAGCCGCCATCGCAAGCCGACGCCCACAGACAACCTGAGCTCGTCCCAGCCGGTGAGCACGTCGTTCGCGTCCTCGGCGACGTAGCCCGAGTCCATGAAGCCGACCAGGCGCAGCCCGCCGGTCGCCGTCAGGGGCAAGCTGTACTCGACGGCGCCCACCAGCAGCGATTCGCCGCCTATCTGATCCCTCGTCGCGGGGTCCACCGGAGAGACGCCCCGGTAATCGAACCCGCGCAAGGTCGAGAACCCGCCGGCATAGAAACGCTCGAACACGGGCACGCGGTCACCGTATGATTCCACGATGCCCGCCCGCCCCAGCAGGCCGACCACGTGCTTGTACGTGCCGTGCTTCTGCCAGACGGTCCAGTGTTTCTCGCCGCGCACGATCACGCGAACGATCTCGACGTCGCCCGCTCCGACCTCGACGCCGGCGCCCAGAGCATAACCCTCCGTGGGCATGAACCGGCTGTCCCGCCGGTCAAAGGTCGTGTCAAAACTGACGTAGGGCTTGTCGTGCGAACCCTCGTCCATCTGCACCTCCGCAGGGGCCGTCGCATCAACGTCATTTATGTCGATCCGCTCGAAGCCCAGGGTCAGGCTGCGTTGCATGAACTTCGACAGGCGCCGTCCGCCCGTCACGCCGAACCCGGTGCGGACATCCTCGAACTCCTCCTGCACGGAGGACGTGTGGTAGAGCTGCGTCCCGAGGCTGTACTTGCCGTCCCGGACGGCCGGGTTCAGGAAGGACAGCGAATAGTACGCACTGTCCGTTCCGGCACGCAGCACCATGGAGAGCCGGTGGCCGCCGCCGCGGAACGCCTTGCCGCGCCAGAGGTCGCTCCAACTGGAGGGCCAGCGCCCCGCGTGGAAGTTCTCCTCGACCAGGGACAGCTCGCCGAACACCCCGGCCTCACTGCCCACTCCGCCGCCCAGCAAGAGGCGTCCCGTCGGGCCCTCCGTCACGCGCACGACGGCATCGCGCAGGGTCCCCTCGTCCGGCTCGAGCGTGATGTCGACCGGCTTGCGGGTCTCCATGTCGAAAAAGCCCGTGTTTAGCAGCAGCAGTTCGCTCTCACGCAGTTTCTTCGTGCTGGCAATCTCTCCCGGGTAGAAGTTCAGTTGCCGCCGTATCACGTGCTCCTCGGTCCTCTCCAGGCCGCGTATCTCGATTCGACGGATGTAGACGCGTTCCCCCTCGCCTATCCGGATGCGCACGTCCACCTCCGGCCGGTCCTCGGCCAGAACGCGTTCGGCGCTCAGGTTGCCCTTCCGCTGGGTCACGTCCACGTGCCCGTGCTCCGCGTAGAGCGCGCTGATCGCAGAGGCCGACGCCGTAAGATCCGCCGGGCGGAAAGCCTCGCCGGGCGCAAGCGGTATGGCGGCGAGCAGTTCGTCCTCCCGAAACAGCGTGTTGCCTTCGAAAACGATCTCCCGGACCCGGTACAGTGCGCCCTCTTCCACCTCCACGTGGAGCGTGGCCTCCTCCATGTCCTCGCTGTACGTCGCCTCGCCGGAGACCTGTGCGTCAAGGTAACCCTCGCTGCGGTAGTGGCTCTCGATGCGGGTGACGTCGGCCTCGAACCGCTCCTTGTCCAGCCAGCCCGGCCACAGGAACGGCGGCCACTTGCGCTTTTTGCTCTTCATCTGACCGCGCAGTTCCTTGTCGCTCATGGCCTCGTTGCCCACGAACGCCCTCCCGACGACGTGAGTTCGAGCCCCATCGGATATCTGAAAGACGAGCAGCCGCTCTCCCGGTTCGCGCATAACCAGCACGCCGTAAGCCGAGGTGGCCGAGTACCCCTTCTCCCGGTAGGCCGCTATTATTGCGTGCTCGGCCGCCCGGACGCTTCCCTCGGCGACAACGTCGCCGGCGGCGATCTCCACCAGTTTCCGCAGGCGCCGAGAGGAGAGCTTCTTGTTACCGTTGAAGGCGACGCCCGTCACTTTCACCCGTTCCTCAAGTTCCAGCACCAGTTCCACCGCGCCCTGTTCGGCGGGCTCTGTCCCGTACGATATCTGTCCCAGCACCGCCGATACGTTCCAGCGGTTTGCGGCGGCCTTGAGCTTCTCGCGGTCGAGACGCTCGCCCTCCTGGACGCCGAGGGAGGTCATAACCTGCTCGGCGGTCAACACGAAGTTGCCGCGGACGGTTATCCTGGCGATGACCGGGGCCTCGGCCTGTGCGGCAGACGCCGCAGTCCAGGCAGAGCAGGCGAGGACGAAGCAGCACGCCAGACGACAGAACCATCGTGAATCGGCCGACGTTGTCTTCATGGGCGTCATTTCACTGGAAACCGGTTCTGGTAGCGCGGGACTCAAAGCTCAAGTACCTCTTCTGGAACGTGAGATGGACGACGCCAATCGGACCGTTGCGCTGCTTGGCCAGGATCAGGTCCGCTTCGCTGCCGGCCAGTTCCTCGTCCTCGTCGCCGGTGACGTAGGGACGGTGGAGGAGCATGACCAGGTCGGCGTCCTGCTCGATGGCACCGCTCTCGCGCAGGTCGCTCAGGCGGGGCCGGCGCTGTTCCTGCTCGACCCGCCGGCTCAACTGGGCGACGGCGATTACGGGCACGTTCAGTTCCCGGGCCAGGGCCTTAAGGCCCTGGCTGATCTCGGCCACTTCGGTGGCGCGATTCTCGCGGTTCCTGTTAGGGGTCATAAGCTGCAGGTAGTCCACCACGATAAGCTCCACGCTGTGGCGGTGCGCCAGCCTGCGCGCCATGGCCCGCAGGTCGCCGGTCCGCATGGTGGGGGCGTCGCAGATGTACAGCGGCAGGCCCACCAGCTCGTCGAGCGACTCCTCCAGCCTGGTCCAGTCCTTCTCCGACAGCGTGCCGCGGCGGAAATCGTGGGTGTCCATCTTGTTGTGGACGCACAGAAAGTTGCTGACGATCTGCTCGGCCGGCATCTCGAGGCTGTAGAGTGCGGCGGGGCGACGCTGGACGGCCGAGACGTGGTGCAGCACGTTGAGCGCAAAACTCGTCTTGCCCACGCTCGGCCGCGCCGCCAGCACGATGAACTCGCCCGCCTGGAGCCCGCCGGTCATGTCGTCCAGGTCGTAGAAACCCGTGGCCAGCCCCGTCAGCTCCCCAGGGTGCTGGTGGAGCTCTTCCAGGCGCCCCACGATGTTCTGGAGCACATCGTTGATCTCCCTGACCTGGGTCCGTTCCTTCTGCTGCCGGACGGACAGTATGTCGGCCTCTGCTTCGTCGAGCAGTCCGTCAACGTCCTCGGAGGCCTCGTAGGCGCGTTTCTGTATCTGGGCGGCCGTCTCGACCAGTTGCCGCCTGACGGCCCGTTCGCGCACGATCTCGACGTAGTGCTCCGCGTTGGCGCTGGTGGGAACGGTTTCCATCAACTGGACGAGATAGCTGACGCCCCCCACCTTCTCCAGCTTGCTCTGTCGGGACAGTTCGTCTCGCAGCAGGATCAGGTCGACCGTATTGTGGGCGTCAAAGAGCTCTATGACGGAGGCGAACACGTCCTGGTGGGCCAGTTTGTAGAAGCTGGACTCGGCGAGGCGCTCGCGGGCAAGGTGCAGCGCCTCCTGCGAGAGGAGCATGGAGCCGAGCACCCCCATCTCGGCCTGGAGGTCATGGGGCGGGACGCGCGCGGATCCATTCCCATCCGGCGACTGGGACATTGGATTGCCCGACTCAAAAGTTGAACGCGGTTACTCTTCTTCCTCTTCCGCAGCGACCCGCACGGTGACCGTGACGCGCACGTCGGGGTGAAGCATGATCTCCACGTCTCGGTCGCACAGTTCCTCTATCGGCCGGCCCAGGTTGACGTTGGTCGGGCGGATGCCCTCGAAGCCGCTCTCAACCAGGTTCTGCGCGATCCGCTCCGGGCCCACGGAGCCGAACAGGCGGCCCCTCTCGGTCGCCCGGGCAGTGATGTAGCAGAGGAAGCCCTCGAGCAGCTCTGCCTGGCGGCTGACGCGCTCCAGTTCCTCCCGCCCCCTCAGGCGACGCGCCTCCTGTTCCTGGGCGATACGTTCCAGGTTCCCGGGCGTCACGGGCATGGCTATGTCTTTCGGCAGCAGGTAGTTGCGCGCATAGCCGTCGGCAACGTCCACCAGGTCGCCCAGGCGGCCCAGGTTCTCCACATCCATCCGGAGCAGTACTTGCATCGCGGTTCCTTCCCAGTTTCGACTACACCCGTGGCAGGTTCTCAGAAAGGTATCTCGTCGTCCGCCACGTCGAAGCCCTCGTCCGGCGCCTTCTGGTCGGCCTCCTCGGCGCGCGCCGGTTCGGTTTCCCCACGCTCGGCCTCGGCGGGCCGACGCGCCTGGCGCTGCCGCCCCTGGCCGCCGCCGATGAACTCGAAGTTCTCGGCCACCACGGTCAGCTTGCTGCGCCGGCCGTCGGGCGTTTCCCAGGTGTCGTAGTTCAGCCGACCCTCGACGAAGATGGGACTGCCTTTGGTCAGGTACTCACTGATTACCACGCCCCGGCGGCCCCACATCGTCACGTTCACGAAGCACGTGTCGTCTCTCTGCTCCCCATCCCGGGTCTTGTACGTGCGGTTGACGGCCAGACCGAACTCGCAGACGGCCGTCCCGCTCGGGGTGTACCGCAGTTCGGGATCCCGGGTCAGGTTCCCCATGAGGAACACGCGGTTCAGGTTTGCCACAGTCGCTCCTTTCCGTGCTGTCACCGGAGCGTGCTACTCGTCCTCGTCGGCCTCTCCGGCTACGGCAAGTTCCTCGTCTCCCTCTTCCTCTTCTGCTTCCTCTTCGTCCGCGTCCTCGTCCTCGTCGCCCTCGTCCTCATCCGGCGGCTCAGCCGCACGCGCCGGCCGCGCTCCGGCGGACGGATCTTCAAGCAGTTCGCCCTCGGGATTGTACAGCTCGCCGCTGACCGGATTCTGCTCCTCTGCGCGCAGGACCAGAACGCGCAGTATCTCCTCGGACAGCCGGACGTCGTGGCGCAGCTCGCTCACGGCAGAACTGCCGGCGCGGAAGTAGACCAGGATGTAGATGCCTCTCTTGGCCCGCTTCATGCGGTAGGCGAGCTTGCGCTCGCCCCACTTCTCGATCCGCACGATCTCGGCCTCGACACGGTTCAACAGGTTGGCTATGTGTCGGACGACGTTCGCGAACTCGGCGCCGCCCTTCGCAGCGTCCACGACGAACATGGCTTCGTATAGATTCTCTGGCAAAGCTGACCCTCCACGTGTTCTTGCGGCCTGCGCAGCGATCACAGGCAACGAAAACGCCGCCCAAGTTCTAACATGAACCGGGTTCGTTTTCCACCTTACGATTGAACTGATCCATGGCGGCCGCGATGCCCCGCTCGGCCCAGCACCGGGCCGCCTGTGCGGCGGCGGCCGTCATGGCCGCCACCATCTCCCACTCGTCCGGCCCGAATGGGCCGAGCACGAACTCCCGCGCGTCAACGCCGCCCGGCAGGGGACCGACCCCCATCCGCAAACGGGGGAAGCCCTCGGTCCCGAACGCGTCCACAAGCGAGGCCAGGCCGTTGTGCCCGCCGCTCGAACCGCCCGCGCGAAGCCGGATCGTGCCCAGCGGCAGGTTCAGGTCATCGACCAGAATGAGCAGGTCTTCCAGCCCGGCGCTGAGGTCCGCCACCAGCCGAGCCACGGGCGGCCCTGACCGGTTCATATAGCCGAGCGGCCTGAACAGCCGCAACTCCCCGCACCGGGCCAGGGCACCGTCGCCGGTGCTCCGCTCCGGGCCGGCGCCACACAGCCGGGCCAGCTCCTCCAGCGCCATCCAGCCGGCGTTATGGCGCGTCGCCTTGTATCGGGGTCCCGGGTTGCCCAGGCCCGCGATGATCTTCACGCGTGCCGGTTCCTTTCCGTTCGGTCAGGCTGACAGCCGGCGCCGGCTCATCATTCCTCTTCAGGCTCTTCCTCTTGCGGGCCTTCCTCAGCCGCCTCACCGATGACCTCCGGCTCAAGCAGCGCCTCCTCGCCCTCTTCCTCTTCCTCCAGTTCTGCCGGAGGAACGACGGTGATGACGACCGTGTCCGGCTCCGCAACGGCGCTCACGCCCTCGGGCAGCGTCAGGTCGGCAACCGTCAGGTTGTCGCCTATCTCGAGCTTGCCGACCTCGATCCTGATCTCCTCCGGGACGGCGGTCGGCAGGCACTCCACCTCCAACTCGTGCATCACCAGTTCCAGGACGCCTCCTTCGGCGACGCCGGGCGCCTCCCCTCGGGGTTCCAGGGGCACGGCAACGGTGATGGTCTCCGTCAGAGAAATGCGCACCAGGTCGACGTGCGTGATGTGGTCCTGCAACGCGTCGTACTGGAGTTCCCTGATCTGCGCGTTCTCCTGCTGACCGTTCCAGTTCACCTGCACGATGAAGGTGCGGTCGGCCGCCAGGTGCTCCACGTCCCCTTCCCGCAGGGTCAGGAGCACGCCTGGCTGGCCCCGACCGTACAGGACGGCGGGGACAAGCTCCTGCCTGCGCAGCCGGCGGCAGGCTCGCGTGCCGCGCGCCTCGCGCGGCCGGGCTTCTATCTGGGCGATGTCCATGGCTGTGAGTCCCGAAAAAACAGGTCCGGTCCAATGCGTCCCACCGAGGGGCCCTGTGTGCCGCCCCCGGCCGCGCAATCCAACGGGTCGTCCTGAGAAACCACGCCCTTCAGGCGCTATTGCAGAACCCGCTCCGTCGGCCCGAGGCCGAGCGAGGGCGTCGAGGGCAAGGAGGCCGACGCAGGCGATTCAAAGGCCAGAATCGCCGATGCAGGCCGACACAGCCCTTCGGCGCGCGCAGCCGGCCGAAGCCAGGATGGGGTTTTGCAGTAGCGCCTTGAAGGCCAGGCAGCGGGGAACCAACGCGGCGCGAAGGCAGGACTCCATCCCGCGGCATACTGCCGCAGTCAACGAACCCAACTTATACCACAGCCGGGCTCGCCTGTCAACGCTCCCGGCGCGGCAGAGGTCCCCTTGCCGGCGCTTGATTGGCGCCCTACAATAAGGCTTTGCCGGGGCAAGACCGAGGCATCTCGCCATGACAAAGCACATCTTCGTTTCGGGAGGCGTCTGTTCGTCACTGGGCAAGGGGCTCAACTCGGCCAGCATCGGGCTCCTGCTGGAAAGCCGGGGGCTCAAGGTCAGGCTCCAGAAGCTCGACCCCTACGTCAACGTCGACCCCGGCACGATGAACCCTTACGAGCACGGCGAGGTCTACGTCACCGACGACGGCGCCGAGACCGACCTGGACCTGGGCCATTACACCCGCTTCACCAACACCGTGGCCGACAGGGACTGCAACCTGACCACCGGCAGCGTTTACAGCGCCGTCCTGGCCAAGGAGAGGCGGGGGGATTTTCTGGGCAAGACCGTCCAGATGATTCCCCACGTCACTGACGAGATAAACGCCGGCATACGGAAGCTGGACGCCCCGGACGTTGACGTGGCCATCACGGAGATCGGCGGCACCGTCGGCGACATCGAAGCGCTGGTCTTCCTGGAGGCCATCCGCCAGCTCGCCCAGAGCTACGGACGCGAGAACGTGCTGTTCATACACCTGACGCTGCTGCCCTACCTGAAGGCGGCCCAGGAGCTCAAGACCAAGCCCACCCAGCACAGCGTCGCCACGCTGCGCCAGATCGGCATCTTCCCGGACGTGCTGATCTGCCGCGCAGAAGTGCCGATGAAGCCCGAGCACAGGGCAAAGATCGCCCTGTTCTGCAACGTGGACAGGGAGTCCGTCATCGAGGAACTGGACGCCAAGCCCAACATCTATCGCATCCCCATGATGCTCCACGAGCAGGGCCTGGACGACCTGATCTGCAACCGGCTGCACCTGGAGGGCCGCCCCGCCGACCTGTCCGAATGGGAGGCCATGCTCGAAAGGCTCGAAAACCCCGACGCGACCGCAGAGGTCGCCGTGGTCGGCAAGTACATCAGCCGCCAGTCCGCGTACGAGTCCATCTACGCCGCCCTCCAGCACGGTGGAATCGCCAACCGCACCCACGTGGACGTGCGGCGCGTCGAGGCGGAGCAGATCGAGCAACAAGGCGCCGAGGCTGTTCTGGAGGGCGTCCAGGGCGTCCTGGTGCCCGGCGGGTTCGGCACCCGCGGCATCGAGGGGAAGATCGAGGCGGCACGGTGGGCCCGCCAGAGCAACGTCCCCTACTTCGGCATATGCCTGGGCATGCAGTGCGCCGTCATCGAGTTCAGCCGCAACGTCTGCGGATTGGACAACGCAAGTTCCACAGAGATCGAGAGAGACACGCCGCACCCGGTCATCTGCCTGCTGGAGGAGCAGCGCGGCGTCCGGGACAAGGGCGGCACCATGCGGCTCGGCGCCCAGCCGTGCACGCTGGCCGAGGGCTCCGAGGCCCGCCGCCTCTACGCCCGGGAGCTGATCCACGAGCGCCACCGCCACCGCTACGAGCTGAACAATACCTACCGGGCGACCTTCGCGGAGCACGGCCTCCGCTGCACCGGCCTCTACGCGGAGAAGGACCTGGTCGAGATCGTCGAAATCGCCGATCATCCCTGGTTCGTCGGCGTGCAGTTCCACCCGGAATTCAAGAGCAAGCCGACGGCCCCGCACCCGCTCTTCGCCGGCTTCATCGAGGCCGCGCTCAAGCACGGGCAGGCCGGCTGAGCCCGGAGGGCGGGGCAAGTCATGGGAGATTTCCGATGAAAAGTGCCAACCGGTTGGACATCTTCGGCAGCACCTTCGCCTGCGAGTGCGGCAGGACGCACGCCGTCGAGCCGCGCCGGGTCATCTACGAGGCCGGCGCGGTCGAGAGGCTGCCGCATATCTGTGCCTCCGCCGCGCCTGGACGCCGTGTGGCCGTCCTGATGGACGTGCGCACCCGCGACGTGGCCGGGGCCGAGGCCTATCGGGCGTTGGCCGACGCCGGCTGGCAGGTCGCGGAGATAATCGTGCCCGACCCCGCGCCGGGCCGCTCGCCCGTCTGCGACGACGTCACCAGGGAGAAGCTCCTGCCCCGCGTCCGGGAGGCGGACCTGCTCGTCGCCGCAGGCAGCGGCGTCGTCACCGACCTGAGCCGCTGGTGCGCCCTGGAAATGGATGTGCCCTTCGTCAGCATCCCCACGGCCGCCAGCATGAACGGCTATTGCAGCGCCAACGTCGCCCCCACGATCGGGGGCGTCAAGTCTCTCCTCTGGGCGCGGACGCCCGCCGCCGTGGCCGCCGATCCGTCGGTGATCGAGGGAGCGCCGCCGGAGACGACCGCCTCCGGCCTGGGCGACGTGCTGGCCAAGTCCGTCAGCGCCGGCGACTGGCGCATGAACAGCCTCCTGTTCGGCGACTATTACTGCCCGCGCGCCGTCGGCCTCATTGCCGACATCGAGCCGCTCTACATGGACCGTCCGGAGGCCTTGAAGGCCAGTGACCCGGACGCCGTCGAGGCCCTCTTCAGCGCCCTGCTCCTGACGGGCGCCGCCATGACGATGGCCGGCACTTCCTCCCCTGCTTCAGGCGGGGAGCACAACGTCAGCCACGCCCTGGACATGATGTCCCTGCTGGACGGCGCCGAGCACGATCTGCACGGCCGCCAGGTGGGCGTCGGGACGGTGCTCGCCTCGGAGCTGTACCGGCGGGTGCTGGCCGTCGAGTCGCCGCAGTTCACCGAGCCGGTCGAATCCGTGGACGAAGCGTTCTGGGGCCGGCTGGCGAACGTCGTGGGCGACGAGTACGCCGGCAAGGTGGACCGCCTGCGCCTGGCGCGCGGTAAGCTCGCCTCGGGTGACACGTGGGACAGGCTGCGCGAAGGGGTCGCCCCGCTCCTGAGGGGCCCTGCGACGGTCCGGGACTGCCTGGCACGCGCGGACGCCGCCCACCGGGCCGAGGACATCGGCTGCGACCACGAACGGCTGCTGGCCGCGTTCCTGCACGCGCACGAGATGCGCGCGCGGCTCACCGTGCTCGACCTGGCCCGGTTGCTGGGCATCATGCCGGGGTCCGCACGCGAGATCGTCGAGACCTGGACGTGAGGGCCCCGGCAATCCGACGCGGCGAACCTGCGCAAGGAGAGCGCCACGCCGGCTTGACAGTGGTCAGTGGCAGCGCTGAGCTAACGATGGGGAGGCCGGCGGGTTCCGCGCCCGGGGGCGGAGGGATTGGCAGCATGGCGGTAGACCCGACACTGTTGCAGAAGCGCGAGGATATCCTGCGCATCGCCGCAAGGCATGGGGTGAGCGACGTACGCGTGTTCGGCTCCTGCGCCCGAGGGAACGCGGACGCCGGGAGCGACGTTGACCTGCTCATTGAGGTGAGCGGCCCTACCACGCCCTGGTTTCCTGGCGGGCTCGTCATCGAACTTGAGGAGTTCCTGGGCCGGCGGGTGGACGTAGTCGAGGCTGCCGCCGTGCGGGAACCCTTACGGCAGAGCGTCCTGCGGGAGGCCGTGCCGCTGTGAAAGACGACAGCGTGTACGTGGACCATATCCTCAAATGCCTGGACTGGATCCGGCGTTTTACCTCTGACGGGCACGAAGGGGGCGTCAGCCTGGAGCGCGTGTGGGAGATAGTCCGGCGCGACCTGCCAGCCCTGCGACGTGCCGCCGAGGCGGTGCAGGGGAGCGCCGGAGACGGATGAGCGCCCTCGCCCTCACTTCGTGCTGATCGCGATGCTCACGACGTTGTGACCCGGCGTGAGGTTAACGGTCAGCGGTTCCTTGTCGCCCGGCGCCGCCCTTGTGTGCAGTATCTCCCCGTTCATGGTTGGCACGGTCAGGAACTGCTTGCAGACCTGCCGCACCTCAACCCGATGGAGCCCCGGCACGGGACCGTACTTCGCGTCGAGCTTGAACGCGCCCGTCTTCAGGTCGGCCAGGACGCCGGCGATCGGGTCATGATCCGACTCGACGGGTATGAACGTCACGCGCGCCAGGCCGGACGAGGCGCCGTCCACGACGACCTCGCCCTCGACGGAGACGCGCTCCTTCGCCGTCATGAAGCCGCTGTTGCGCATCCAGGACGCAGCCAGGTCCGGCCAGGCCCGAGCGCCGGGCAGGCCCGAGGCCAGGCCGACGCCGTGCGGCCCGTAGCCGCCGAACACGTGTATCTCGACCTCGACGCCGGCCTCCCGCAGCGCGCCCAAGTACTCCAGCACGCCGCCGGGCGAGACGACGTGGTCCCCCGCCGTGTGGCAGATGAACGCCGGCGGCCCCGGGTCGGCGCCGGCGGGCGGGGCTTCCTCGTCCCCTCCCGGCCGTCTCATCGGGGTGTAGATGAGCATCACGAAGTCGGGGCGGCACGACTGGCGTTCGACCGGGTCCGCCGCGTCCGGGTCGCCGGGGTCGTTCCCGAGCGCCACGCGGGATATCAGGTTCCCCCCCGCCGAGAAGCCGATCATGCCGATGCGGCGCGGGTCCACGCCGTAGGTTTCCGCGTTGTGCCGGACCCACCTGACGGCGCGCCGGCCGTCGGCGAAGGCATCGTCCCGGTCGTAGCCGAACCTGCGCACCCGGTAAGAGAGCACGAAGGCGTGCACGCCGAGGCCGTTGAGCCAGCGGGCGACCTGGAGCCCCTCGTAGTCCATCGCCCGCACGTTGTAGCCGCCCCCGGGGCAGACGATGACCGCCGTCCCGCAGGCCGACTCGGGGTCGGCCTGGAGCACGTCCAGCCGGGGCCGGTCCTCATCCGTGTCCCTCCTGGCGCCCGGCGCGGGGCCGCCCCAGAGCTGAACGGTCGTCAACTCAACCTCCTCGGGCGTCGCCAACTCACGCTGACTTTCCGCGCCCTCGCCGCTCGCTGCAAAGGTCAGCGCGAGCAGGCCACATCCGAACGCCACTGCAAGCAGTTCACCTGACATCTCAGGTTGCCCCTCCCATGAACAATGTCCCATCCGCCGCTCGGGGCGGGCCTCAGCCCTTCTCCGGCGACGCGGCAAGCCCGTCCCACGTGAGCGCCCGGCGCGCTTCCTGCCAGGGGTTGCTGTCCAGGGATCGCTTCCCGGGCGTCGAGCCGAAGCCGCACCCACAAACGTAATTGACGTGTGTGAACCCGAGGTCCTTGCCCATCCGCTTCCACATCTCGAGGCTCTCGGTCGAGAGGGCGACGGGAATGGACTCGTCCCGGGCACGGATCTCTGACAGGTAATGACGGTAAACCTCTTCGCGGGCGTCGGTCGGGAACGGAGCGACGTGCGACCCGCGCATCTCCTCGGCGGCGCCCTCGGCCCGGGCCAGCAAGTCCGCGTCGAGCAAGTCGGCGGCGATGCACGCCTTCAGGTCCTCCACCTGCATCCACATCAGGCAGCAAAGGCTCAGGTTGTCCGGGCGCGTGCGGCTCAGGGCCAGGTCCACGGAGTACGTGGCCTCCTCGCGCCACTCGGGCACCGGGACGATGGGCTTGAACTTGAACCGGACGGTCATGCCCGCCTCCTGGCAGCGCCGGGCCGCCTCGACCCGGCCCTCGGTCGTCCCCGTGCGCGGCTCGACCCTGCGCGCCTGCGTCGGCCCGCTCAGGCTCCAGGCGATGATCGTATTGCGCGGCGCGCCGGCGTCGATGAGCGGCTCCACCCGGTCGCTCTTCGTGTGGATTATCAGGTAGCGGTCGCCGGTCGCCTGGAAGAACTCCATCAGCAGGCCGAGCGAGTCGAGCTGCGGCTCGAGCGTCGGCACGTCCATCACGTCGTCATAGAGCCAGGTCTTCTGCCAGGGGTTCTGCCGCACGAGATCGGCGAGGCGCTCGATGAACTCCTCGGTGTTGACGTGGCAGAGCATGTAGCCGCCCAGGCTGCAGTAGGCGCACTGGTGGGGGCATCCGCGCCCCAGGTGGAGCCGCCACTGCGGCCGGCAGACGTGCTCGGGATTCGGGCGGACCTCGTCCAGCCCCGAGCAGAAAAACGTGAACGCGTTCCCGCCGGCCGCCGCATCGAACGGGAAGCCGCCGTCCCCGCCGTACGCCTGGCGCATACGCCGGACATCGCGCGCCACGGCCTCGCTGTCGAACCGGTACAGGCCCAGGACGGGAATGGGGTCTGGCACTTCCTCCAGCGTTCCCATCCTGGGGAAGTGGTCCCAGCCTTCCTCGACGACGATCCCCGGCAGTTCGGCGTAGGAAAACGTCCTGACCTCGGCGCCCGTGCAGCCGGCACAGAACCGCTCGGCGCGCCGGGCGGCCTCCGGGCGGTCCCACACGTCTTTCAACACGTAGACCCGCGCAGGATGGAACGCCAGCGGCGGTTCAACAGGCGCCACGCTCTCACCCCGCCTCGATCTCGTAGAAGATGGTCTGGTAGGCGTCCTTCAGCTCGATCGTCGCCGTGCCATTTCGCACGGGCACCCGCACGGCCGCGCCGCGCGTCCCGTCCACCTTGATCGGGTACATCGTCAGCGAGCCGCGGGACGTCTTGAACGTGACGGTGCCGACGACCGGCTCGGCGATGATGGGCGCGCGCCCGTTCTGCACGATCTTGTCGCGGGCCATGTTGAAGGCCATGCCCGTGTTCTCCGCCCGCGCCGCCGCCGTCAGCAGGAGCTTACCCGACTGCGCGACCGGCTCGTCAGTCAGGCTCTGCAAGGCTGTCACCGCGAACGGCGTTGAGATGTCGAAGGCGCAGTCCTTCGTGCTCCAGCCCTTGCCCGACTCGCCGAGCATCCCGTAGGCCGCCTGCGTGCGCGGCGTGTCGATCGTGCCGACGCCGAGTTTCCAGTCGCGCCACAGTTCGCCCGTGTCGCTCCGCAGCTCGGTGTTGGGCTGCTGGTAGCTGTATGCTCCCTCGACGTCCAGCACCTTGACCGGATCATAGTCCTGCGGGTCGTCGCCGGGCAACGTGACCAGAACCTTGTGCTGCTCGATGGCGGCCTGGAAGCCGGCGGTGTTCCAGTAGAACTTCGCGCCGCCGTCCTGGTAGCGCAGGATATAGATCTCTTCCTCGGGGATGTTCATCACGACGGTCTGCCGGGCGGGGCTCACGTCGCCGCGCCGGAACACGAGCGCGCCGGCCGCCACGCTGGCGACGGTGACCGGGTCGCTCTCCCACTCGAACGGGCCGAGTGTGTCCGCCGGCCCACCGCTCTGGCTGTACGCGTAGCCCGTGAAGGAGTCCCACTGCTGGAAGGCCCCCACCGCCGCCAGGCCGAGCTGGTAGGCCGCGCGGTAGGTCTTCGGGGGATTATTGCCGCACTCGCTGGAGGCCAGCGGCTCGCCCGGAATAGCGAAGCCCGCCATCTTGCCGAACGGCCCGCCCGGCATCCCAGGCGGGTGACTCAGCCAGAGCCCGCCCAGGCCGTGGGCCGGACCAATCTGGTCGCCGCCGTAGTAGTGGTGGTGGTCCATGTAGTCCAGGCCGACCTGCGTGGCCATGATCCACGTCCAGTGCGCCCAGTTGGTGGCGTTGATCGGGATGTGCACGCCGATGCTGCGGAAGAAATCGTGGGATTTCTTGTAGAAGCCCCGGTGCAGGTACATCATGAAGTCCGTGTTGTTCTTGCCGTAGTTCTGGGTGATGACGTTGGCCTGGTCCCACGGCAGGCCGTCGGTCTCCTTCGCCCACGCTTCGTAGATACCCTTGAGTTCATTCAAGTAGTAGGGGTGTCGATCCATGCCACCGAACCCCCCCAGCAGGCCCTCGTTGATCACCTCGGTCATGGCGCAGGCCGGCTCGTCCTTGTAGGCGACGCCCGTGAACTCGTTCACGTGCGTCCAGACCTGCTGCCACTGCTTCTGGATGAGCTCCTGCATGCGCGGGTCGAAGTAGATGAACGGGTGCAGGTTGAAGTTGCCGCGGTTGCCCAGGTTGCCGTAATCGGCCACGCCGTCGGCCTCTTTGAAGCAGCGCTGCACCCACGGGTCGAGCACGACGTAGATGCCGTGCTTCTTCAGCTCGAAGATGGTCTTGTCCAGCGCGCGCACGGAGTCGGGGTTCAGGTGCTGCGTCGTGCCGTCGGGGTGGTTGTAGTCGATGATCGGGTTGGCCCAGCTGTCCAGGTGGTGCATGCGGATGACGTTGACGCCGAGCCGCGCGAGCCGCTCGGCAAGCTGCTCGGCCCGCTCGGGCTCCCCCAGCACGGCGCCGGCCGTGATGTTCAGGCCCCAGAATCGGACCGGCGTGCCGTCCTCGAACACGAACTCCCCGTCCTTGACCGTCACGAACCCGTGTGCGCCCGCCGGGATGTACTTGCCGTCCGGGCCCTTGCTCAGGAAGCTCAGGTCAATCGGCACGCCCTCCGGCCCGACCGGGTACGGGAACCATTTCGACGTGTCATTCCGCTGCACGCTCGCCTCCTTTTCGGCGTAGAACGTTGTCGCGGCCGGCAGCGTCACGGTGACCGCCGTGCGGACGGCCTTCCCGCCCTCGATGCGCCCCGCCACCAGCGCGATGCGCCCGTCCCCGTCCATGGTCACGTTCCGCGCGGGCTCCAGGGAGAAGACGGTCTGCACGCCAGCAGCGTCCTGGAGGATCAGCTTCGCAACGTCCTCGCCGATGTTGCCGCGGCCGAAGGGGATCGCGACCTCGCTCCGCTCGCCGCTTGCCAGGACGGCGATGCACTTCCCTCCCTTGAACTCGTCCTTGGGAATCACGCTGACGATTATCTGCGTCAGGTCGGACGACTGCGGCGCGGCCAGTTCGTACTCCAGCAGCACCTGGTCCGGCGCGAGCTGCCGGGCGCCGTGCTTGAGCGAGATCGGCTTATCCGTGCCGCCGATGGTCGCCTCCGCCCCGATCGTCCGGCCCGCCTGTGTCTCGTCCACGGTCTTGGGGCTGAAGCTGAACCATGCCCAGCTCGGTCCCCAGGCGACGTTGTCCACCTGAAGATAGACCTCGTTGCCCCTCAGCACCGTGTAGCCGAGAGCCCCCTCGGGGTACATCTTCCAATCCTCCGCCGCCGCGCCGGCGACAGACACAACAGCCAGCCCGACGACCAGCATCCCCACCAGAACCACGCGCTTCATGGCACTCCACCTCCCGAGTTGACTTCCCGAGCCTGTCCAATCCCACTGCCGAACGCGCATTGTAAGCGATGCTGCCGCGGCACGTAAGCGAAAACGGCCCGCGGGGCGACACCGACAGAGTGAGCGGCCACAAGAGACAGGATTCTGAGGGTCGTCGCGAGGGAAGAAAGGCCGGGCGATCAAGAACCTGTGCGCCCGCCAAGGCGAGGCACACTCCCTCTCCCACTGGGCGAGGGATGGGGTGAGGGGCGTCTGAGCGCCCGGCCGGGCGCCTCTATTCCTCGGTCCAGCCGACGATCTGACCCAGGGACTGGCCCGTCTCGATGGTCTTCAGTATCTTCCCGTCCTTGTCCGTCAGGGTGATGGTCGTTCCGGGGCGGCGCGGGGGCTCATCTTTGCCCCGTCTCCGCCAGCAGGCCAGATACTTCCCGCTCGGGCTGACGTTCTTCAGGAAGAGGCCCTCGTGGACCACCTCCGTATCGTCGGACAGGTTGTAGACCACCGTGGCATCTACTATGTCCCCGCTCTTGAGGTATCTCAGGCAGTACAGCCTGTCCCCGTCCGGATGGACCATCGGCCTGTATCCCTCAGTCATCTTGGTAACGGGTCCGCCCTCGGGAGAGACGGCGTAGATGAAGGTGTCGAAGCTCCCCTTCTTCTCCTCGTAATAGGAGCGGAAGAAGATCACCTTCCCGTTCGGGCGCCAGGCGGGGGGCGAGATGGACCCGTCGGCGAAACGCCAGGATAGTCCCGAAGGCGGCGCGACCTCCTTGGCTTGGCCCGTCCGGGCCTCAACGACCAGGAGCCTGTAGAGGAACGGCACACTGCCGCCTTCCTTGCCCTGAAAGACGGCAATCCGCGAGCCGTCCGGCGACCAGGAGGGGGCCTCCACCCACTGGTCAGATTCCAGGAGCGTC